>OFMJ01001664.1_pt1 | contig 15824 bp, 10 predicted proteins | sample 1541801 | NCBI WGS metagenome assembly OFMJ01 (sample SAMN04209234, study PRJEB22552) | human gut metagenome | biome: gut; material: feces | host: Homo sapiens | place: USA: Oklahoma
TCGTCGGCGCCGTCAATGGTCACGTCGATGTGGTCCACGTCGTCGATGTCCACGATCTTGATGCCGTAGCTCTCGGCCTGGGCCTGCGTGCGGCGAGACGTGGTCACGCCAGTGAACTCAAGACCTTCCTCCTGATGACGGCGGCCGAGCTCGTCCACCAGGAACTTCACGGTCGAACCAGTGCCGAGGCCTGCGATCATGCCGTTTTCAACGAGCTTGGCGGCTTCGATGCCGGCCGCCTTCTTCAGCGCATCCTGCTGTGCCTTATCCATGGTTTCTCCTTTGCCATCCTTGCCTCCGCCGCATGGATCAACGGCGTGAAGCCTTATCTCCTATCCTAACGCGAATGAGCGATTTTGTGTCATCGTGTCCGATTGCGGTACATATTCGTGTGTTTGGGTGTCAGTGTCGTACGAATGGTGCGTTGGTGATGGTCAGGTTGCCGTCGCCGTCCACATAGCCTTCGATTTCGATGCTGCCTTTGATCGGCATCGGCTGCCCGTTGAAATACGGGCTCGTTTTCGGCGCGGGGGAGAAGGTCAGCGTACCGGATACCGTCAGCCCGCTGGGCTTTGCGGGGGGTACAGGTTGCGTTGATTGTACAGGTTGCGTTGATTGTGCCGCTAAGGGTGACGAAGACTTGGTCTCCGGCCTTGCGGCATCCGTCTGATCCGTCGCCGCAGCCGGCTTGCGCAAACTTGCCGCATCCGCTTTGCCGTCCAATACCAATTGCACGTCTGGAGGCACATCGGTGCCATGTGCGTATTCGGAACCCAGCAGCGACTGCCAGCCTTCAATCGGTAGATAGCCGTCGCGCGCACCCGAACGGCAATCGCCCGCATAGGTGCGTGCCAGTTCATCGACCAGCTCATTGCCTTCGTTGCCGGCGTGACCTTTGACCCATCGGAAATCCACCGGGCCAGGGCGTTGTGAGATCTCACGGTCGATCGCCTGAATAAGCTCTTTGTTCTTCACAGGCTTTTTCTGCGAATTTTTCCAGCCGTTCTTCTTCCAGCCTTTGACCCACTTGGTCGAGCAATTGATGGCGTACTGCGAATCCGATTCGATGAGCAATGGCTCAGGGCCCGGGTGCGCTCGCAAAGCTTCCAGCACTGCGCACAGCTCACCAATCTGATTGGTGCCGTTGGTCGCGCCGCCCGCATCATAACCATGGTCGTCGTGCTTATGGCCGGGCTTGCCGCCGGCGTTCTGCTCATGATCGGCCCAGGCCCAGCCCATTGGCCCGTTTGGATTCCCTAATGCGGACCCATCTGTGGATACTGTGATAGTCATGTTCTCCACCCTAACGCAAGCTGTGCAATCTCTTGCTGAAGTGGGGTTGCCCAGTGCGAGGCAAAACAACGTAGTGAAGAGTGTAAATAACATCACACCTATTGACTTTGCTTGAAAAACATGCCATCGCGCGTGAATGGGTGAGCGCTCACAAGAAAAACAAGACATTTCCTCTCTGTGGGTGAGGCCGGCAACAATGGCGCATCCGGTATCTGGAATGAGAATAAGGGACTGTACAAAACCAGTGACGGCAACATCGAAATCCTCAAACCAGAGGCGGACAGCGATGGTTCGACCTCCACGGCCGCATCCAAGGGCACCATGCTTATCGCAGGCAACTCCAAAACCGTGGCACTCGGTCCAGGCGGCATGGCCTTGGCTCCCGGCCTGCCGCTCGGTCTTGGCTGGTTCATCCGACGCCGCTTAGGATTGGATGCCTCCGACATTCTGGACCGTAAGCTCGGCTTGAAGTAACGGCTGGTTCGGACGTGATTGCTGTCACGTCCGGATCATGACGACAGCGCGAAGGTCCTCATCGGTTTACGTCGATGAGGACCTTCGCGCGCATTAGGGGAGTCTGTTGCGGGCTGCGCTACGCGGGTCATGCTGCGCGGGCGTGCTATGCGAACAAACTACGCGAACAAGTCGTTCAGTGCCTCGGCAATCGTCGGATGCGTGAACACCATATCGCGCAACGTGCTGGCCGGCGCGTCAAGATCCATCGCCAACTTGACGATATTGATCACCTCGTGCGACTCGACGGAAAGCAGCATCGCACCCAGAATGCGGCCAGTATTGCGTTCCACAATCGCCTTCATCAGACCATCCGGTCGCCGCATTACCTGGGCCTTCGGCACAGCGGCCACCGGCAATCGCTTGACCACATAATCCAATCCAGCCGCCTTCGCCTCGCGCTCATTCAATCCCACGCGCGAGTAAGGCGTGGCGAGGAATGTGCTCGACGGCACATGCTTGCGGTCCTTCACCGTGTACGGACGGTCGGAACCATTGAGCTGCGACCACACCACGCGATAGTCATCCAGCGAAATGTACGTGTGCTGCGGGCCGCCGTTCACATCGCCCAGAGCCCAAATGTCGGCTGCTGTGGTGCGCAGAAGCTCGTCGACTTTCACGGCACCGCGTTCGGTGAGCTCCACGCCAGCTGCCTCAAGATGCAGTCCCTCGACGTTCGGCGTACGTCCGGTGGCCACCAGTACCGCGTCGGTGGTCAGGCAGAATCGGGCTTCAGCCGGCTCGGCGAACCGCGGCTCGCCATCGTCTGATGGTTTCGTTTGAACGTGTGACATCGTGGCGTGATCGGTCGGGTTGCTAGTGGGGCTGGTGGTTGTTGTAGTGTCGGTGGCACCGGTGATATCGGTATGAGCGTTCCCGGTGCCGGCGGGGGTGGAATCGCAAGCTTGCGATGCGCCGCGAGTCATACCCTTCACCGCAACGGACAACCTGACGCCGCCGTCAGCAGCAGGCGCGATGGCCTTGGTATCCGCGTTGAACAGGAACTTGACGCCCTGCGCTTCCAACTGTGCGCGAATCGCGGCCGCCACATCCGCATCCTCGCGCGGCAGGAACTCGGCATTGTGCTGCAGCACGGTAACCGCCGTGCCGAAATCGGCAAACATCGAGGCAAACTCAAGTCCAATGAATCCTGAACCGATAATCACCAGTCGCTGCGGCATATCGTCGAGATCCATCAGTCCAGTGCTGGTGTAGACGCCGGGCGTAGTGTGGATACCGGGAATATCCGGAATGCGCGGCGTGGCACCGGTATTGATGAAGATCTTGCTGGCGGTCACGGCGATCGGGCCCTCAGCGGTGGCGATTTCCACGCTATGAGGGCCGGTGAAGTGAGCGCGGCCGGTGATTACGGTGATGTTGTCTTGGTCGGCGAGCTTGTGATAGTTCTTGTCGCGCAGCATCGAAGTGACGCGGCGCTTCTCCTTGATAGCAGCCTCGAACGCTGCTTCGCGGGTTTCGGGAGTACTGTTCGCGCCATCCCGCCGCGCCTGTTCGGCGGACAAAATCAGTGACTTGGACGGCAAGCATCCGATATTGATGCAGGTGCCGCCGTACATGTCGGCGCTTGCCTCGGCGACGACGACCTTGCGGCCGGCTGCACTGAGCTTGGCAGCCAAGGTTTTGCCGCCCTTGCCGAATCCAATGATCAGGGCGTCGGTGGTGATAGTGGGGGAGGTGCTGGGTGTGCTGATGGCATTGGGTGTGCTGATGGACATGGTTACTTCCTTACGTATTCGAGTGATAAGAGTGCGTTGTGCTGATGTGTTGTGTGCCGTGCGGCGTCTGTTTTCTTCTTTGACTGCCGAAGCGTTATCGACTGATGCTGGCTAGGGGAAACGCGCGGGATTATTAGCCTTTGCGCTCGCTGAATATCTGTTCGGTGATGTCGTGGATGGTGGTGTGTTCGAGTTGTTCGAGGCAAGTGCGGTTGAGCCCGGCATAGATGTCGTTCATCACTGCGCCCATTGAAGATGACACCAGACAGTCCTCGTGTACGTCGCCCGGTGTCCAGTTCACTTTCACAAAAGTGGTGCCGGTGGCTTCCGCTACCGCGCGCAAAGTGATTTCGGCGGCGGGCCGGGCCAGAGCGTACCCGCCTTCAGCACCCTCTTTAGTGGCGATGAGTCCGGCTGAGGCGAGCGGTCGCATTACTTTGCGCACGCGCGCCGCATTGGTACATATGTTCTCGGCCAGGATCTGACTGGGCAGGTGTGTGGCGCGATGGTCAAGGTAGACCAATGCGTGCACTGCCAGTGAATGGTCGCCGTTCATGAAACGACCTCCTTACCGAGTCGATACTGTAACTATGATGTGTACAGTTATGATACTGTAATCATATCAGATACAGTTAGTGTGTCAAATCGGGGTTGAAGAGGTGGGTGACTATGTGTATAAGTGAGGTGTCCACATGGTTATCCACAATGAATGTGCGTAAGTGAAGCTAGGACCACATACCTCGGATCGGCTTCCGTTTCCGCACCCACTACCCATATGGTGGTGTCATGAACAGGATGACCGACGGCATCACCAACTATGGAGCTCTGCCAGGCTCTATATACGATCAGCCTCCGGAAGAATCGGAGGCAGTTTTTGTTCCGCCCGAATTTGCGGGGTCATTTTCTACTGACTCGAAATACCCGACTTCTCGCGACTCGTCATCGCCGAACAGTGGTGCACATGATTCTGCAGCGACACCGACCATGAGCGAAAGCCTCGCCCAGCGCAAACGCGACATGGTCGCACGCTGCACTGAGGAAGCGAAACGGGCGGGCAAGAAGCTGCTTTTCGGCATGACCACTTCCCTCGCTCTGCAATCCGTACCGATTCCCGCCGATTGCGACCTCGACTCGGCCAAGCTGCACACTGTATCCAGCGTTAAGAGCAAGCGGTTTCGTACACGCCATGCACCACTGCAAACGCATATTTGGAAACATGCGGCTAAAGCCGCCAATGTGGAAATGAACCAACACGTGTTTGCGCTGGACCTGTTTCACGTATGGGCTCAACTTGCCCCGTATGTTTCTTTTGAGTCTCTGATTGTGCTCGGGGATGCCGTCATTACTGCTACGAGCAAACAGCCAGTATTGGCTAAGGATCGTGATGCTGCTGCAATCTATCAGGATCTGGTGAAGTTCGTGGAGCAATTTACCCGATTCAGAGGGCGCCCGTCCTGCGTTCGAGCATTGCCTCTGATATCACCTGGTGCTGATTCGCCCAAAGAATCAGAAGAACGACTCTCTCTGGTGGCGCATGGGATTCCACAGCCGGTTGCGAACTATGTGGTGCCGGATGCGGCTTTTGCATCTGGAGCTCCCATAACGTTGGACTTAGCGTGGCCAGAGTTCAAGGTCGCTGTTGAATATGATGGCGATCATCATCGTACGAGTAAGGCTCAATGGCGCCGTGACCAAGAGAAAAGGGGTGTGCTGGTCGGGCGGAGATGGCTGGTCTTCGTCGCCACGGCGGCAAGTATCGCTAACGAGGACGCTCGTGCTGAATTCGCTTTCAACGTGGCGAGGGCGCTTGCTTCGCGCGGTGCCGTATTCGAGTTTCATGTAGTTGCCATGTCTCTTGAAGAGTTGGCGCAGAGCCTGCTGTGACCATGATGTTCGAAACGGACTGATGTAAAGGCAATATTTGTACGACCTGTTGTTGTGGTGTGTGCTTGATATTGCATGCCGTTCGATTGCGATGCCTCGTAGTGATGGATTTCGTGAATGACTAGTGTTCGATTGTGGAGGGAAATGTGTCATAGTGGTCGATTGGGGGGTGTTGTCGGTGCATTGAGCGTGGATTTGCGCCAATGGGTGTGGGACGCTACGCGTGTTTTGCCGATTTTTGCGTGGCGTCCCACGGCCCCTCGGGTAATGGCTGTGACGGGTGTGGCAGGAATGGCGTCTTTCCGGGGTTTCCAGTTTGAGTGTGTGGGATGGGGAAAATGTAAAACGATTGACTTAGCTGTTGTCCCACGCTTTTGTGGGATGGCAACTCTGGAATGGGCAAATTCGTCGTGGCGTCCCACAACGATGTTAAAACTCGACCATGATGCAAGCCGACCGAACGCTTCGGTGGTCATCTGGCCGCTGTGACCCCACAATGATGATGGGAAACTCGGTCATAATGTAGGCAGGCGAACGTTTCGCGGTCATCTGGCCGTCCTGCCCTGCAGTGATGTTGAGAAAATGCAGTCACGGTGCATGAGGAGAACCGTTGACCTGCGTGTTTCAGTGGTCGCGAACTGCATATGCGCTAAAAAAGCTCTGCAGTGGATTGCATGAATCCAATGCAGAGCCTTATTAGTTGCGGTGAACGCGACTAACGCAGCGATTTCACTCGCTCAGGGCCTTGTCGACCACGACGGTGGCCTCGTCGAGTACCTTGTCCAGAGCCTCGGGGGAGACGAAGGACTCGGCGTACACCTTGTAGATGTTCTCGGTGCCGGAGGGGCGGGCGGCGAACCAGTTGTCCTTGGTGGTGACCTTCAGACCGCCGATCTTGGCGTGGTTGCCCGGTGCCTCGGTCAGCTTGGCGGTGATGTCTTCGCCAGCCAGGGTGGAGGCGGTCACGTCGTCGCCGGACAGTGCCGCGAACTTGGCCTTCTGCTCCAGTGTGGTCGGGGTGTCGACGCGCTTGTACCAAGACTCGCCGAAGCGCTCGACCTGCTCCTGGTGAAGCTGGGCCGGGTTCTTGCCGGTCTTGGCAGTGATCTCGGCGGCCAGCAGGTCGGGGATCAGACCATCCTTATCGGTGGTCCACACGCGGCCATCCTTGCGCAGGAAGCTCATGCCGGAGCTCTCCTCGCCGCCGAAGGCGACTTCGCCGCTGAACAGCGGGTCCACGAACCACTTGAAGCCCACCGGCACTTCGATGACCTTCGCGTTGATCGATGCGGCCACGCGGTCGATCAGGGAAGAGGAGACCAGCGTCTTGCCCACGGCTGCGCCCTCAGGCCAGCCCGGACGGTTGCCGCCGAACAGGTACTCCACGCACACGGCGATGTAGTGGTTCGGGTTCATCACGCCCCAGTTCGGGCAGACGATGCCGTGACGGTCGGCGTCCGGGTCGGTGCCGCCGACCAGATCGTACTTGTCCCAAGCGCCGGCGTTGAGCTCGTCGACCAGGCCCTTCATGGCGTACGGGGAAGACGGGTCCATGCGGATCTTGCCGTCGTGGTCGATGGTCATGAAGCGCCAGGTCGGGTCGACCTCAGGACGCACCACGCCGATGTTCAGGCCGTACTTCTCGTTGATGAGCGGCCAGTAGTTCACGGAAGCGCCGCCGAGCGGATCGATGCCCAGACGCACGCCGGAGTTGCGGATCACGTCGAAGTCGATGACGTTCTCCAGGTCGTCCACGTAGTGCTCGCGGAAGTCGAAGCCCTCGACGTACTCGGACTTGATGGCCTCCTCGTAGGGCACACGCTTGATGGACTTGAAGTCGCCGAGCAGCTCGTTGGCGCGAGCGGCGATGGCATTGGTGGTCTCGGCCGGAGCCGGGCCGCCGGTGACGGGGTCGTACTTGAAGCCACCGTCGGTGGGCGGGTTGTGGGACGGCGTGACGACGATGCCGTCGGCGAGGCCCTCGCCCTCGAAGCGCTGGGTGCCGTCGACCGCACGGTTGTGGGTCAGGATGGCCTGGGAGACCACCGGGGTGGGCACGAAGTCGTCACGGGAGTCGACGCGCACGTGCACGCCGTTGGCGACGAGCACCTCGATGGCGGTCTTCTTGGCCGGGCCGGACAGCGCGTGGGTGTCGGAGCCGAGGTACAGCGGGCCGGTGACGCCGGCCTTCTTGCGGTATTCGGCGATGGCCTGGGAGATGGCGATGATGTGGGCCTCGTTGAACGAGGTCTTCAGGGACGATCCGCGGTGACCGGAGGTGCCGAAGATGACACGCTGCTCGGGGACTTCGGGATCGGGGACGAGGTCATAGTACTTGCCGATAACCTCATCGACATTAATCAGATCTGCTGGGGTGGCGGGCTGACCCGCATTGTTTGCTACCATGTTCCCTATTCTGCCACGTTTTTCGCCACGTTGGGTACGATTATGTTAAGAGTTGTCAACTTTTGTGCGAATCGTGTGCCGGTTGTCTAGTGCTTGGTCATTTCCTTCTCGATTTCCTCCAGCGACTTGCCCTTGGTCTCGGGCACCAAGCGCAGCACGAACGGGATGGACAGGGCCGAGAACACGCCGAAAATCGCGAACGGGCCGCCCACATTGTTGCCGAACGCATCGAGCAGCACGAGGAAGAACTGGGAGACGATGAAGTTGCCCAGCCAGTTCGCCGCCGAGCCGAAGGATGAGCCGATGCCGCGCACGCTCAGCGGGAAGATCTCGCCGATAAGCACCCAGGCGATCGGGCCCCACGAGACCGCAAAGCCGAGGATATAGAAAGCGATGAGAATCATCGTCGGCACTGCCAGCACGGCCACGTCGCCCACGAAGTTCATCACGGCGAGCACCGCGAGCGAAACGGTCATCACGATGGAACCGAAGATCAGCATGCCCTTGCGCGGGAAACGATCCATGATAAGCGTGGCCACGATGGTGCTCACGAAGTTCACCACGCCGATGCCCACCGACACCCAGATCGCGTCGCCTTCAGGGAAGCCGAAGCCCTTGATGAACACCTGCGGCAGGAAGTAGATCACCGAGTTGATGCCCACGAGCTGCTGGAACAGCATGATACCGATGGCGGCCACCAGCGCCGGACGAGCGATACGGAACAGTTCGCGCACACCACCCTTGGTGTCCTGTGCGGCCACGGCCTTGATTTCGTCCAGCTCAATCTGCACCTGGGTCTGATCCACGTCCTTGCGAATCAGCGTAAGCACTTTGAAGGCGTTGCGGGTGTCGCCCTTGTTCACCAGATAACGCGGGGATTCGGGCAGCAACAGGCCGCCGAGCAGCAACAAGGCGGCCGGCACCAGCGCCGAACCGAGCATCCAGCGCCAGTCGCGGATGCCGAAGAGGTTGTGGTTCAGGAATCCGAGGTTGGAGGCGTAGGCCAGCAGAATGCCGAAGGTGACCATGAGCTGGAACAGCGTGGACAGTGAGCCGCGACGCTCCTTCGGCGCCAGTTCGGCCAAGTACGCCGGGGTCAGGGCGGAGGCCGCGCCGACGGCGAGACCCAGGATGATGCGGGCGCACACCATCATCGCGAATCCGGTGGAGGAGGCGCACAGGCCTGAGCCGAGCAGGAACAGCAGCGCGGAGACGATGAGCAGCTTCTTGCGGCCGAACCGGTCAGACAGTGCGCCGATCGACAGCGCGCCTGCGCACGAGCCGATCAGCACCGAGGAGGTGATGAAGCCGGTCTGGGAGACGCTCAGGCCGAAGTCTGATTCGATAAGCGGGGAGGCGCCGGAGATGATGCCGGTGTCGAAACCGAACAGCATGCCGCCGAGCGCGCCGAAGGTGAAGATGAATGCGCTGTTGAGCGGGAAGCGCGTGGAGAAGCCGCGTGATTCGGCGGCTTCGAGGTCCTCGATTGCGTTTGCTGCCGCGTTTGTGGCCGCGTCCGCCACCCCGGCCACGCCGGTTTCGATGGTTTCGATTGCGGTGGCCGCTGCACCGGTTGCGCCGGTCTCCTGTGCCGCGGATGCCGTCTGCTTCGATACGGGTGATGCCGTCGTCGTCATTGCCTTGTCCTTTCGCCGTTGACGGGCCGCGCCTGCCGCGTGGCCCCTCTGCCGCATGCAAGGTCAGGCTTCGATTGCCTGAAGTCGCCCGAAAACAAAAAAGACCTGGAACAACGTGGAATTCGCATATTACGATACGCAAATTCCACGTCACTCCAGGTCTTGCCTCATTTTGAGTAACAACCCTGCTACGCAACGTGTGTGAAAGATAGGATACGACTTTCTCGGTCGCGACACTCCGAATAGGCGGCAAAAAACGATGATTTTTGACAACGATTGCAGGATTCTGCATGGTGGAATGAAGTCGGAATGGGCGCTGCGGCAAATACGGAGAACGGGTGCGGCGGAACACCATAGCGGAACGCTATCGCGGAGCACCGTAGCGCATAGTTGCCGTTTCGCGATGCTTTGCCGGCATTGCCGTGCTTTTGGGGCACCCAGCGCCGATAATGGAACACAGTGGCATACGGCAGCAAGGAGGAACCGTGGCGAACGCATCGAACGCAACGCCTGCAGTGATTGCGGCGCGCATCGTCGATGCCGTCGGCGGCCCCGCGAACATTACCAGCCTGACCCATTGCGCCACGCGACTGCACTTCGAACTGGCCGATGCCGGCCATGTCAACCAGCACGGTCTTGAATCCATCCCCGGAGTCCTCGGTGCATTCCCGCGAGCCGGCAATCGTTATCAGGTCATCATCGGCGGAGCGGTCGCCTCGGTGTACGAGCAGATCGTTCGGCTGCGGACGGCGCGATTGATGCCGGCAGCGCAATTGCCATCGGCAGTGATGCAGTCAGCGTCGCAGTCAACGCAACCCACTCAGTCAATGCAGCCCACTCAGCCAGCGCAGCCCGCGCAGTCAGCGCAATCCACACAGCCCACGCAACCCGCGCAGTCCGCGCCGTACCTTTCCGACGATGCCGCACCATCGCGCGATACTGCCACCGACGCCGAACAAAGTTGCGGCCCAGCCAATACATCCCGTCACTTCATGCCTCGTACCATCCGCGAGTGGGGCAGTGCCGCCCGTGCCCGGGCTGCCGCGTTTTTCGACTACCTGTCCGACTCGTTCCGCCCGATTCTGGGCGTGCTACTCGGTGCCTCGCTGGTCATCGCCATCGTCAACGTGATCGTTGCACTCGGCATTGTGCCTGATGGCGAGACGTCCACCGGTTGGATACTACTCAAGGCGATTTGGGAGGGTGTGTTCACCGTTCTGCCGATTATGATCGCTTACAATGCGGCCAAGAAACTGGACGTCGACCCTTGGCTCGGCGGTGCGATTATGGCCGCGCTTATGACCCCGCAGCTTACTGGCGTGATGTCCGGAATGTCCGGGACGTCCGTATCCAGCGCTCTCTCCGGGGAGATTCAATGCTCGGCCACCGCCGTATTCGGCGCCGAAACCTGCACCGTGTCGGCGTTCGGCATACCGATTCAACTCAACGACTACAGTGGCAACATCTTCGTACCATTGCTCATGGCCGCCGTGCTCGCCGTGGTCTACCGCGGGCTGAAGCGCGTCATTCCCGACAGCGTACAGCTGGTGTTCGTGCCATTCCTCTCACTGGTCGTCGTTTTTGCGCTCACCATACTGGTTATCGGGCCTCTGGGAATATGGCTCGGCAGCGGGCTGGGAGCGGCCACAGCATGGCTTAACGCGCACGTGCCATTCCTGTTCGCGCTCATCATCCCGATGCTCTACCCGTTTCTCGTGCCGCTCGGTCTGCACTGGCCGTTGAACGCCCTGATACTGATGAACATTCAGACGCTCGGCTACGACTTCGTCCAAGGTCCGATGGGTGTATGGAACTTCGCCTGCTTCGGTGCCACCGCCGGCGTACTCGTGCTGGCCGTACGCGGCAAGGATTCGGCCATGCGGCAGACCGCGGTGGGGGCGTTGCTCGCGGGATTGCTGGGTGGCGTTTCGGAACTGAGCCTGTACGGCATCCATCTGCATCACCGCCGCGTCTACCGCTGGCTGCTCGCCGGCTGCGCGGCCGGCGGAGTGACCAGCGCGGTGTTCGGCTGGCTGTTCCCGTCCGTGCTGCCATCCGGCCAGATGGTCCGGGGCGTTACGACTACGGCATTCGCCTTCTCCTCGTTGCTGACGATTCCGGTGTTCGATCGGATGTGGGTGTACGCGCTGTCCATCGCCGTTGCGTTTGTAATGGCGATGGTGCTGACGGTGCTGTTCGGGTACCGTACGCCGCCGCGCGCCACGGAGGCGCAGATGGTCTCGGCGGGCGAGAACGCACGCCCGCAGGATATGGCGAGGGGGATTGACACGACCGTGTCGGATGTGGAGTCTGCGGAAGATTCTCCATCGCGGGCTGCCTCCGATCGGACTCCTGACTCCAACGCCATCCTGTCGCCGGTCGCCGGCCGGTTGATGAATCTGGAAGCGACTGGCGATCCGGTGTTCGCCTCCCGCGCGCTGGGGGAGGGTGTAGGCGTCGTGCCGGAGACGACCGGTGAGACAGCCGTGCTCGCACCGGTCAGTGGCATGCTGAAAACCGTGGCCCGAACCGGCCATGCCTTCGGCATTAAAACCGATGGCGGCATCGAGGTGCTGGTTCATATCGGCATTGACACCGTCGATATGGATGGCGAGGGATTCGCTGTGGTCGTGGCTAAAGGCGAGCGGATCGCGGCGGGAGAGCCACTGGCCACCGTGGATTTCGGCAAAGTCGCGGCGGCCGGGCACAGCGTTGTGGTGGTGGTGACGGTGGTCAACGCCGCTGAACTGACCGTGGTCACGCCGTTGATCGGCGACGGTAGCGGCGACAACAACGGCGGTGACTGCAAAACCGTATCAGCCGGCAGCCCGATCATCGATGTGGAACAATGACGTTGCGAAAGGATGCCATGGAAATACTGCGAGTGTTCAACAACAACGTCGTGCTCGCCAAAGGCGGCGACGGCGGTGAGGTGATTCTCACCGGCCGTGGACTGGGGTTCCAGGCCAAGCCGGGGCAGACGGTCGACGAGTCGAAAGTCGTGCGCACCTTCGTGCCGTCGGACGGGCGTGACCCGGACCATCTGGCGCAGATGCTGGCGGACATTCCGCCCGAAATCATCCGCGTGGTCGTCGAATCCATGCAGGAAGCCGGACTGGGGGAGCGCGAGACCGGCAGCACCACGCTGGTCATGGCCCTGTCGGACCACGTGGCGAATGCGGTGGAGCGGGTGCGGCGCGGCATCGACATCACCTACCCGCTGCTCGGCGAGGTGAGCAACCTGTACCCGCAGGAATACGCGCAGGGGCGTGCGATGCTCGCATCGCTCAATGCACGGCTCGACGTCACGCTGCCGGACGGCGAGGCCACCGCGCTTGCCATGCATCTGGTCAACGCCGGCTTCGCCACCGGCGACCTGTCCTATACGTACACGATGACGGGCGTGATCCAGCAACTGCTTGACATCATCGACCACAGCTACGGCATCACGTTGGACCGCAGTTCCGTGAACGTGGGCCGGTTCATCACCCACCTGCGCTACCTGTTCGTACGCATCCACCAGCACCAGCAACTGACGGACGAGCCGGCACCGGTGATGAAGGTGATTCGTGAGTCCTACCCCGCCGCGCTACGATGCGCGCGAACCATCGCCTCCCTGCTCGAACTGCGCCTCGACACGGATATCAGCGACGACGAAATCGCCTATCTGGCAATGCACGTCGCCCGAGTCACCGGCCACGCATCGTAGTAACGGATTAGCGGATTGGCTCGAGCGTGCCGGTCATTTCGGCGAAATCCGAGGTGGCGTTTGAGGCAGCGGCCTGTGCGGTCTTTTCCAGCGCGGAGGCGTCGGGTACGCGCACGATCAGCGCGCGATGATCCACTGAGAAACGAATATGTTTGGTCTCCGGTAGCATGTCGCCGTCCACCTGCGCTTTGGCCGGCTTTTCCAATGTGATTTCGGCACTGACGCCCTGAACCTGTTCGATGGTCGAGTTCGTGGACAGCGGGTTCTGTTCGGGCTTGCCGATGATCGTCTGGTGCACCACGTCGCCGAACAGGTTGGCCCAGCCGAGGATGCCGCCGGTGGTGTCGATGATTTCGAAGTCCAGCAGACCATCGTCATAGGATGCCGCCGGCATCAGCGAGAACATGGGAATCTGGCCGCAGTTGCCGGCCATCACCGTGCGGAAATCGAGATTCTTGATGGTGTGGGTCGAGCCGTCGGCGCTGGTGACTGTCAGCGTGCCGCGGAACTTCGGCGCGAACAGGTTCTTCACGCCGCCCACGAAGTAGGCGAGCCAGCTGATGTTCGCCTTGAGCTCGGGGTTGGTGTCGTCGATCATGGCCGCATCGAAGCCGATGCCGGCGATGATGAGGAAGGCGTGGCCGTGGTCGTCCTCCGGGTGGTCGAGCAGGGTGAGACGGCCCATGTCCACCAGGCGGGAGCCGTGGGAGGTGGCCACGGTCAGCGCGGCGTCGATATCGTCCACGGGAACGCCCATATTGCGGGCAAACAGGTTGCCGGTGCCGATGGGGATGATGCCCAGCGCATGGCCGGTGCCGGAGACGGCGCTCGCCACCGTGCGCACCGTGCCGTCGCCGCCGACCGCGATCACCACGTCGGCGCCGTCCTCCAGCGCCTCAAGCGCGCAGACCCTGCCGTCCTTGTCAAGCTGGGTGTCGTAGAAGCGGATGCGATTGAGCCCCTTGGCCTCGCAGAACCTCTGGATATGCAGCCTGCGGGCTTCGGCCTGCGGTTTGGACGGATTCACGATGAAGGCGTACTGCACCTCGTCGTCCCGGCGCTTCTCCAGCGTCTGAGCCAGCTTGCGGCGGCGCTGCGCGCGCAGAGCGATGACGATGACGGCGATGAGCACCACCACAATGGCGATTGCGGCGATGATCAGAAACACGGTGAGGGCAGGCTGAGGCATGGCTCCTATTGTTATCGGTGGGGAGGTCGTTTGCGGCCATGGTGCGCCGTACGTGAACATTTCCTGCACGCAACAGCCCCGTGGGGCGTGATTATGGTTCAATCGCGTCTCATCTGACGAAATTGGCCGGGTGGACCCGTCCGCGGACTTTCCCGGGCTTCCCTGTGATTTCCGCGTGACTCCCGCGCATTCGGCCATTGTCGGTGTCTGCTTACGCGGCTAGTCTGGTGCCCATGCTTGATATTCAATTCATCCGTGAACACACCGATATCGTCAAGGAATCCCAGCGCAAGCGCGGCGAGTCCGTGGAGCTCGTCGACGAAGTGCTCTCCTCCGACACCGCACGTCGTGAGGCGCTGAAGGCCTTCGAAGAGGCTCGCGCCCAGCAGAAGGAAATCGGCAAGAAGGTCGCCTCCGCCCCGGCGGACGAGAAGGCCAAGCTCATCGCCGAAACCAAGGAACTGTCCCAGAAGGTCTCCGAATACAAGTCCAAGGCCGATTCCGCAGCCGAGGAATACACCACCGCCATGTGGAAGCTCTCCAACATCGTGGAGCCCGAAGCTCCCGAAGGCGGCGAGGATGACTACGTGGTCGTCAAGAAGGTTGGCCAGATTCGCGACTTCGCGGCCGAAGGCTTCGAGCCCAAGGACCACCTGACCCTCGGCACCGGCGTGGCCGGCATCGACATGCGCCGCGGCGTCAAGGTCGGCGGCTCCCGCTTCTATTTCCTGCGTGGCCAGGTGGCCCGCATGCAGATCGCCATGCTCACCATGGCCGTGGACCAGGCCGAGGAGCACGGCTTCACGCTGGCCATCACCCCGACGCTGGTGCGCCCCGAGGTCATGCGCGGCACCGGCTTCCTGAACTCCCACGCCGACGAGATCTACCGTCTGCGCGAGCCCGACGACCAGTACCTGGTCGGCACTTCCGAAGTGGCGCTCGCCGGCATGCACGAGAACGAGATCCTCGACCTCGGCAACGGCCCGCTGCGCTACTGCGGTTGGTCCTCCTGCTACCGCCGCGAGGCCGGCGCCGCAGGCAAGGACACTTCCGGCATCATCCGCGTCCACCAGTTCGACAAGGTGGAGATGTTCGTCTACGCCAAGCAGGAGGACTCCTACAAGGAGCACGAGCACCTGCTGGCCATGGAGCAGGAGATGCTCGCCAAGGTCGAAGTGCCCTACCGCATCATCGACACCGCAGCCGGCGACCTCGGCTCCTCCGCCGCCCGCAAGTTCGACTGCGAGGCCTGGGTCCCGACCCAGGGCCGCTACCGCGAGCTCACCTCCACCTCGAACTGCACCGAGTACCAGGCTCGCCGTCTGAACATCCGCGAGCGTATGGAAGATGGCGGCACCCGTCCGGTCTCCACCCTGAACGGCACGTTGGCCACCACCCGTTGGCTGGTCGCCATCATGGAGAACCACCAGCAGAAGGACGGCTCCATCGAGATCCCG
>OFMJ01001667.1_pt1 | contig 15811 bp, 13 predicted proteins | sample 1541801 | NCBI WGS metagenome assembly OFMJ01 (sample SAMN04209234, study PRJEB22552) | human gut metagenome | biome: gut; material: feces | host: Homo sapiens | place: USA: Oklahoma
CCGGGCAAACCGGCGCATGACAATATTAAGGAGGAAACATCCAATGCGTAAACCCATCATTGCTGGTAACTGGAAAATGAACATGACTCCGTCCGAAGCCAAGACCCTGATCGACGGCATTTTACCGCTGGTAAAGGACAACACCACGACGGAAGTCGTCGTCTGCCCGCCGGCCATTACCATCCCGGCTGTCAAGGAATACATCAAGGGCACCAACATCCACCTGGGTGCACAGAACATGCACTGGGAAGAGAAGGGCGCTTTCACCGGCGAAACCAGCCCGCTGATGCTAAACGAGCTGGAAGTGGAATATGTGATCCTCGGCCACAGCGAACGCCGCCAGTATTTTGCGGAAACCGATGAAACGGTCAACAAAAAGGTGCTGAGCGCGCTGGCGCACAACCTGAAACCCATCGTATGCGTCGGCGAAACGCTGGAACAGCGCGAAGAGGGCATCACCGATAAGCTGGTTTCCGACCAGACCATTGCGGCGCTGCAGGGCGTAAAGGATTTCTCCACCGTCGTCATCGCGTATGAGCCCGTATGGGCCATCGGCACCGGCAAGACCGCTACGGCAGACGAAGCGAACCGTGTTTGCGGCGTAATTCGTGCGGCGATTGCAAAGGAATTCGGCGCGGAAGTAGGCGAAAGCATCCGCATCCAGTACGGCGGCAGCATGAATGCCGGCAACGTAGCAGACCTGATGGCACAGCCGGAGATCGACGGCGGCCTCATCGGCGGCGCTGCCTTGAAGCCGGTAGACTTTTCCAAGCTTGTCAACAACCAATAATCCAAACAATCGAGGTAATCAAATGGCAAAACCCATGACTGCATTGATCATTCTGGATGGGTTCGGCTGCAGCGCCGAAACCACAGGCAATGCCGTGGCAGCGGCGAAAAAGCCCCATTTGGACGCCTTATTTGCCAAGTATCCCCACACCCGCCTGGCCGCCAGCGGCCTGGCGGTGGGGCTACCGGAAGGGCAGATGGGCAATTCCGAGGTAGGGCACCTGAACATCGGCGCAGGCCGCGTGGTGTACCAGGAGCTGACCCGTATCACCAAAGCAATCCAGGATGGCGACTTCTTTGAAAATCCCGCGTTTTTGGACGCGATGCATAGTGCAAAGGCAAACGGCAAGGCCCTTCATTTGTTTGCGCTTTGCTCCGATGGCGGCGTACACAGCCACATCAACCACTTTTTGGCGCTGGCAGAGATGGCCAAGCGCCAGGGCCTTGAAAAGGTATATCTGCACTGCTTTATGGACGGCCGCGATGTGGCGCCGACCAGCGGCAAGGGCTTTATCGAACAGGTGCAGGCCAAGCTCAAAGAGCTGGGCGTAGGCAAAATCGCGACCATCATCGGCCGCTACTATGCCATGGACCGCGACAATCGCTGGGAGCGCGTGGAGCAGGCCTACAACGCCATGGTGCTGGGCGAGGGCGTGCATGGTGAGGACCCGGCTGCGATGGTGCAGAAGAGCTATGATGAGGATGTGACGGATGAATTCATCAAGCCCATCGTCATCACGGAAAACGGCGCGCCGGTGGCGACCATTCAGCCGGGCGACAGTGTAATCTTTGCCAATTTCCGTCCGGATCGTGCGCGTGAGATCACGCGGGCGCTCCTCTTTGAGGATTTTGACGGCTTTACGCGCAAAAACGGGTACTTTCCGCTTAAGTATGTCAGCATGACGCAGTATGATGCGACCTTTGCCGGCAAGCTGGAGGTAGCCTTTAAGCCGGAAACGCTGAAAAATACGCTGGGCGAGTATCTGGCAAGCTGTGATAAGACGCAGCTGCGCATTGCGGAAACGGAAAAATATGCACATGTGACGTTCTTTTTCAACGGCGGCGTGGAAAAGGAAAACCCCGGCGAAGACCGGGCGCTGATCCCGTCCCCCAAGGTGGCGACATATGATCTTCAGCCTGAAATGAGCGCGTACCAGGTGGCGGAGGAGGCGGTCAAACGCATTGAATCCGGCAAGTACGATGTGATGATCCTAAACTTTGCCAACCCCGACATGGTAGGCCATACCGGCGTGATGGAAGCGGCCGTCAAAGCAGTGGAAGCTGTGGATGAGTGCGCAGGCAAGGTAATCGACGCAGTGCTGAAAACCGGCGGCTGTGTGCTGCTGACGGCGGACCACGGCAACGCGGAGAAGATGATCGACGAAAAGGGCGGCCCGATGACGGCGCATACCACCAGCCTGGTGCCGCTGCTGCTGGCAGACCCGCAGCATCCGGAGCGCAAGCTGGCGGACAGCGGCGCGCTGTGCGATCTGGCGCCTACGATGCTGGCGCTGATGGATCTGCCGCAGCCGGCAGAAATGACGGGCAAGAGCCTGCTTAAATAACAAGGCATAGAAAAGGACGGTGGCGGTATCCATCGTCCTTTTTGGTTTAGCCGAAAAAGGGGAAATGAAGATGGAACAGATGGCATTCCGCAAGGCGAGGCCAGAGGACCTGGCGCAGGTGTTTGCGCTGTTTACCGACGCCATCCGTGCGATGGAGGAGGACGGCATCCCGCAGTGGGATGAGGTGTACCCGGATGAACGCACGCTAAAAGAGGACATTGAGCATGGGCAGCTGTATTTGGCGGAGCTGGAAGGGAGGCCTGCGGCGGTGTTTGTGCTGAACCGGGAATACGACCCGCAGTATGCCAACGGCGCTTGGGCAGAGCCGGACCGCTATTTGGTGCTCCATCGGCTCTGTGTAAGCCCAAGGGTACAGAACCGCGGGCTGGGCAAGCTGACTGTACAGGCGGCGGAAGAGCAGGCGTCTGTGCTGGGCGCAAAGGCGCTGCGCCTGGATGCCTTCAAGCAAAATCCCTATGCGCTTCGCCTGTATGAACGCATGGGCTACCGTATCGTAGGCGATGTAGTATTTCGCAAGGGGCCTTTTTTCCTGATGGAAAAGGGGCTGGGATAAAAAGAAAAGCCAACGGCAGCGCCGTTGGCTTTTTACTTAGCATAGATTATTAGGACAGGCTTTTTTTCACACGCAGGGCGGTGAGGCCAAGACCCGCGGCAGAGAGGAGGAGCAGCGACAGCCAAAGCCCGGAGGCGGAAGAATCACCCGTTTGGGGAGAAGCGGCCGGCTGCGTATCGGCGTTGCCATCCGCCTGAGCTGCGGCCTTTTTCTCCAGCCCGGCGATGGCATCTTCGATGGCGGCGGCCATGGCGTCCACCTTATCCTGCTGGGTCTCGTCCAAATCGTAGACGACGGCTTCCAGCGCCGCGGTGACAGCGGAAAAGTCCTTGTAATCTTCAGGATTTAAGGCTTTGGCTTTGGCAATGGCGGCCTCTACCTTGCTGTAATCCGCCGCCTTCAGCACGCCCACAGTCGCGGTAACCGGCTGCGCAAGCGGGCTGTAATTGACGGCGCTGTCCAGCACGTTGGCGGAAAATACGGCCCGGCCATCGCCCAGCACAAATACAGCGCTGTACTGGTTGCCGTTCTTGGTTACAGAGGTCCCCTCTTTCAGGGAGGCATTTTGGGCGGTTAGGGAAATTTGATCGGCTGTGGGTAAGCCCTCCGGCGCATTGTAATCATTTTCCAGGGTAGCGGTGACTGTGACCTCCTGCCCGGCTTTGCCGGACTGCGTATCCACAGAAAGCAAAAGCTGCGGCACGGCTTCGGTGATGGTGACGTCGGTTTCCACGTTGGTCATGCGATCAGGGCAGACATACCAATCGTTCCAGTCGATGTCACTTTCAGGATTGCGGTTTTTGAAAACAATGTTTGTCATTTCCTCCAACACAGTATAATGCCCGGCATTGGCAGAAGCGAGCGTGCCGGTAGCCGTAGCGGAAAAGTCCTCGTAATCCACATCCTCAGCCATAGCAAAGTACATATCCGTGACCTCAACGGTATTGGCGCCGTTGTAGGGGCGGCTGGTCGCGGTCGCCAGGTTCTTTTGATTCGGCCCAGGGGCTGCCAGGGCCGCGGCAGGCAGCAGCGAGGCAGAGACCAGCAAAGCCAGCACTAGGGCGGAGAAGCGGTGTTTTTGTTTGGCGTTACACATAAAGATTCCCTCCTAAATCTATACCTTTTAGAGGTATCGCCAAGAGGGAACCGAACAGTGTTTGAGGACATAAAAAGGGGCATTTCTACCCTATATAATCTAAAATATGGATAATTGAGAGCAATACAAAAAGGTATGCTTTCTGGTACATGACACGTCAGCCGGGCAGGCCGTTTTCCTGACGCTCCATATTTTCTACGACAACGTCATAGATTTCACCAAGCGACGCGCAGTATTCCAAAACCTGCCAGGGCTCGTTGGTATGGTAGTGGATCTTGATCAGCGTTTCGTCCCCCACGGCAAGGAGGCAGTCGCCTTTGATGTTGTTGGTAATATAATCGTTGATTGCGTCTTCAGAAAGCCCTTTACCATCAATTAAGAGCTGTGTATCAAATTTGTATTCAAGCATGGTACATAGGTCCTTTCCCAATGAATTACCTTTATTTTACAGAAAATTGACCGGAAGTGCAATGCGATTCGGATATATTCCGCAAGAGGGACAAGAAAAGCGCGGAAAAGGGATATAAAATCCAAATATAATGATATATAAATATATATTTGCAGGGAAGCGGGATACAATAAAAGCAGCAAAGACAGGAAATCACGGCAGAATGGAAAATCATAAAATTACAGGCGATTTTCCTTGCAAAACCATGAAGTGAATGGTATAATCCATCTGATACACAAGTAAGTGGAGGGGTTTTCCAGTGACAACTGTCATCACAATCGGAAAAATCGTATTATGCATCCTTTGCGTATTCATCGTATTTATCATTGCAGCGCAAAAGCCGGCGGATGACAATCCGGGCGCGGCGCTGGGCCAGGGAAATACAGATTCCTATGCGAATAAGATGAGAGCCCGCACGGTAGAAGGCAAGCTCAACCGGATGACAAAGATCGGCGGCATTGCCGTCGGCATTGTGTCCTTTGCGCTGGTATTGATGCAGAGCCTTTGATAGGCGGGGCCGCAACAAAGATAAAAAACGGAAAAGGTGCTCTTACGAAATAGGGGCACCTTTTTTTTGGAGGAAACGTGGAACATTACAGTCAAGAGATGGAACGAGACATTTTACAATATTTACAGGAGCAGACGGCGCCCGTTTCCCAGGGAGAGCTGGAAAAGGCGACGGCGCTGCACCGGGATGTGCTTGCAGGCTGCCTGACCCAGATGGAAAATGAGGGGAAGGTGATGCAGACCAAGCGGGGCAAATGGGCATGGCCGGCGCTTTTGGGCTGCGTATGCGGCCGGGTACAGGGCACGCGCAAGGGGTTTGCGTTTTTGCTGGCGGAGGACGGCGGAGAGGATGTGTTCCTGCCGCAGGATGCGCTGCGGGGGGCCATGCATGGCGACCGCGTGCTGGTGCGCACCTTTGCCCCGAATCGGCGCGGCAAGGGCTTGCAGCGGGAAGGAGAAGTGCTGCGCATTTTGCAGCGTGCCCGCCAAACAGTGGTAGGGACGCTGGAAAAGGGGCACTATGCTTCGTTTTTGATTCCAGAGGACAGGCGGCTGCCTGACCTATTGATTCCCAAGGGCAAGACAGGCGGCGCCCAGCACGGACAGCTTGTGGTGGTGAAAATTACCGCCTACCAGCAGGAAAACCGCAATGCGGAGGGCGAAGTGATAGAGATCTTAGGCGAGGCAGGCTCTGCGGAGGCGGATCTGTTGGGCATCATCCGCCATTATGGGCTGAAGGAGACGTTTGAGCCAAAGACGCTCGAGGAGGCCAAGGAAGTGCCGCAGCAGGTCACAGACCGGGAAAGCGCAAAGCGGGAGGATTTCCGCAATCTTTTGACAGTGACCATCGACGGGGCGGATGCCAGGGATTTTGACGACGCCATTTCGCTGGAGCGTACGGAAGCGGGGCATGCGCTGTACGTACACATTGCAGACGTGACGCACTATGTGAAGCCGGGCAGCGCGCTGGATAAAGAGGCCTATGAGCGGGGCACGAGCGTGTACTTTCCGGGGGCCGTGCTGCCGATGCTGCCGGAGGCGCTTTCCAACGGGATATGCTCATTGAACCAGAAAGAGGACCGGCTGACGCTTTCCTGCATCATGCAGGTGGATCAAAACGGATATGTGACGAGCTTCCGTTTTGCGCGCGGGGTCATCAAGGTGGATAAGCGGGTGACGTATGAGGACGCCAACGCCATTTTGGAGCGGGGCGATGAAGGCATAGCCAAGGCGTACCGGCCCGTGCTGGCGCTGTTGGAGGAGATGCGCACCCTGGCGGAAAAGCTGATGCGCAACAAGCAGCGGCGCGGCAGCCTGGATTTTGAGCTTCCGGAGTCCGCCTTTACGCTGAATGAAGAGGGACGGGCCGTGGATGTCTTTGTACACGAACGCGGCATTGCCAACCGCATGATCGAGGAGTTCATGCTGCTGGCCAACGAATGTGCCGCAAAGTTTGCCGGGCAATCCGATCTGCCGTTCCTGTACCGGGTGCATGAGGACCCGGCCGAGGAAAAAATGGCGGAGTTTTTTGCGATGTGCAAAGCGTTGGGCGTATCGTTTCAAAAGCCGAAGCGTAAGCTGAAGCCAAGGGATCTGCAGGCGCTTTTGGTACAGACACAGCAAGAGCCGTATGCCGATGCCGTCAGCCGCGTGATGCTGCGCAGCCTGAAAAAGGCGCGGTACTGCGAGGAGGATCTGGGGCATTTTGGCCTGGCGCTCAAGCACTACTGCCATTTCACCTCTCCCATTCGTCGGTACCCCGACATGGTGGTGCACCGCGCCATCATTGCCAAGCTGGAGGGCGGCCTTTCCGAAAAAGCGTTGGAGCAGCAAGCGCGCCAAATGCCGGAATACGGGCGGCATACCAGCGAATGCGAACGGGTGGCGATGGAAGCGGAGCGCGCCGTGGATGATTTGAAGCGGGCGGAATACATGCAGGATAAGCTCGGGGAGGTCTACGAAGGCGTGGTATCGTCGGTCACGGCGTTTGGGCTGTTCGTGGAACTGGAAAACACCATCGAGGGCCTGGTTCCCATCGCAATGCTGGAGGATGATTATTATATTTATGACGAGCAGCTGTATCGGCTGATCGGCCGCAGCACGGGCATGGTATATGCCTTGGGGCAGCGCGTAACGGTGAAGGTCACGGCGGTAGATCTGGCGATGCGCCGGGTAGAGTTTGCGCTGGAAGAGGCCGAAGCTGTGGCCGGCTTAAAGCAGGAAAAGCAGATGCACCGAACCAGGCGCCAGAAAAAGGCACAGGGGAAACGGCGCAGGGGACGGCAAAAACGGCGGCGCAGATAGTGGCGCTGAAGAAGAAAACCTGCTATACTGTACTGTACGACAAAAAGAAAGGGGTGGGCGCGGATGCCGGCATCCATAGGAAGAAAGATCGCCATACAAAACAGACGGGCCCGCCATGAGTATTTTGTGGAGGATAGGGTGGAGGCTGGCCTGGTATTGAGCGGCACGGAAGTAAAATCCCTGCGCAAGGGGCGGGGCAACCTGCAGGACAGCTATATCCAGATCCGGGACGGCGAGGCGTTTGTCTTGGGCTTTCACATTTCCCCTTATGAGCAGGGCAATATTTTCAACCGCGACCCGCTGCGGGAGAAAAAGCTGCTGCTGCATAAGGCAGAGATCCGAAAGCTGCAGGCGCAGGTGATGCGTGACGGATATACGCTGATCCCTCTTTCGGTTTATTTTTCAAAAAACAGAGCAAAGCTGGAGGTAGGCGTTTGCAAGGGCAAAAAGCTCTATGATAAGCGCGCCTCTGCCAAGGCCAAGGACGATGCCCGTGAGATGGAACGCGCGTTCCGCGAACGGCAGAAATAAAAGACATGGGGGCGTAACGGTTTCGACGGGGACACGTGACGCCGGGTAAGCGAGCCGCAGACGCCGGAGCTGCGATAAAAGCCGGCAAAAAAAATAAACGCGAACAAAAACGAAGTCGCACTCGCAGCGTAACGCTGCGACGTTTCGCCCATCTTGCCCACCGGGTGGGGTCGAAACGCCATTAGGTGGGGCCCTGTTAGGGGGAAAGCTTTGACCTTCTAACAGCAAATATGAAGCTACCAAACCCAGGACCCTTTGGGCAGGGGCCTGGGTAAGGGAATGGAAAATGCCCAATGCGCTCGGAGAAAGCCTGGTGGGACGGTTTTCGGACAGGGGTTCGACTCCCCTCGCCTCCACCATAAAACCGCCGATCTTTCGGCGGTTTTTGATTTTTATGACATCAATTATGGATTTTCTTCAAAATATGATATCATCTTAAGTTTGTTTGTTATATCTAACTTTTATTTGTTTTGTAAGACATTTTATGATATGCTATACTCTAAACGGCGCATATGGATTTTTGCGAGGAATCAGAAAATGAAGGTTAGTTATAAAAAACTTTGGAAGCTGCTTATCGATCGAGACCTAAAGAAAAAGGATCTTGAAAAGATGGCTGGCGTGAGTCATTACACAATGAACAGGCTCACGCATGGTGAGAATGTTACTACGGATACTGTTGGACGTATTTGTAGGGCTTTGGATGTTACGATGGATGAGATCATGGAGTTTTCAGATGAATAATTTTTTCAGATCGAATTTGTTATATACTAAATTCATGACGAGCATGGACGGAGGAAGCAGATAGAGATGATTACGGCAGCCAATCTTAAGTCCGTATTAACAACGATGGGGTTTACTGAAAATCATGGGATTTTTGAGAAAAAATTTTCCTCGCTATCGTGTTCAATGCGGGTCGATTTTGATAGGAAGAAATTGATATATCCTACAAATATCAAGGGGCGGGAAAGAAACGATGGCTTCGATGCGCCGGAGAATTTTGTCGTTTTTGAATGCGTGTATCGATTGCTGAGCAAGGGATACCGCCCCGAGCACATCGAGCTGGAAAAGGAATGGCATCTTGGCCATCATGCTAAAAGCGGACGCGCAGACATCTGTGTTACAGACCCGAAAGGCGCAATGCTTTTTATCATAGAATGCAAGACATGGGGACGAGAATTTGAAAAGGCGCTTAGCGATACGAAAAACGATGGCGCACAGCTATTCTCATATTGGCAACAGGAGCAGTCATGCAAATGGCTTGTTTTATATGCGTCAGATTATAAGAACGGCTCTATTGCATACAAGGCTCCGACGATTGATTGTTCGGATGACGCAAATATTATTCTTCTCGCAAAGAAGGATAAATCCATCAAACTGTACCGCGATGCCCACACTGCACCGGAAAAATATCAAGCGTGGAAAGAAACCTATTCCAACAAAATACACGACGACCTTATATTCTCAGAGGATTCCGTTGCTTATAAAATCGGCGTCAAGCCGCTTTGCAAAAAGAATCTGCGTGATTTTACACCGGAGGATAAAATCGTCAACAGATTTGAGGAGATTCTGCGTCATAACAACGTTAGCGACAAGGAAAACGCTTTTAACCGTTTGATAGCCCTGTTCATATGTAAGCTTGTGGATGAAAGCACGAAGGGCGAGGAGGACGAGGTTGAATTTCAGTATAAACAAGGGACAGATACCTATGAATCCTTGCAGGATCGTCTTCAGCGCCTGCATCGGGACGGCATGGAGAAATTTATGCGCGAGGAGATCTACTATGTGCCGGCCGATTACCCGGAGTGGTTGTTTTCGACGTATACAGGGTCAAGAAGGGAAAAAGCGATAGAGGATTTACAGAATACGATTCGTATTTTGAAGTTCTATTCCAACAATGATTTTGCATTCAGAGATGTCCATAATGAGGAATTGTTCTATAAGAACGGAAAAATACTTGTTGAAATGGTTCAGCTCTTTGAAAAATACAGAATCGTTTACCCATCAAAACACCAGTTTCTTGGCGATCTGTTTGAACAATTGCTAAACAAAGGCTTTAAGCAGAATGAAGGGCAGTTCTTTACACCGATGCCCATCGCTCGTTTTATCTGGGACAGCCTGCCCATTGACCGTATGGTGAAATCCGAAAGGGGCATTGTTTATCCCAAAGTGATAGATTATGCCTGCGGTGCGGGACACTTTTTGACCGAGGCGATTGAAGCAATCAATTACTTTGTACGGTCAGATGGCGATAACGCATGGGCGAGAGATCACATCTTTGGGATCGAAAAGGATTACCGTCTTGCCCGTGTTGCAAAGGTGTCGCTGTTTATGAACGGGGCAGGGGAAGGCAATATCATCTTTGGCGACGGGCTTGAAAACGCACCGGATAAAGGCGTTGAGAATGGCTCGTTTGATATTCTTGTTGCGAATCCTCCCTATTCCGTCAAAGACTTCAAGCAGCATTTGCAGCTGAAGAATAACACTTTTACGCTCCTTGACCGCATTGGATTGAACGGCGGCGAGATAGAAACATTGTTCGTAGAGCGTATTGGGCAGCTGCTGAAGCCGAAGGGCATTGCTGCAGTCATCCTGCCCAGTTCCATTCTTTCAAACGACAGCGCAAGCTATACCGGGGCGCGCGAACAACTGCTTCAGAATTTTTATATTCGAGCGATTGTTTCCCTTGGCTCTAAGACATTTGGCGCCACAGGGACAAATACCGTCGTCCTGTTTCTTGAAAAGTTCAATGAGCCGCCAAAACAGATGGATCTGTCCTCTGATTCTGTGGATGCTATTTTCAGCGGTGCTGAGCTTACAGAATGGAAGGATAAAGAAATTCTTGAAGCATACATAGCGCAGATTGAGGTTGACGAGGATACATACGGCTCGTTCCTGCATAAGCGTTATTCTTTGGATAAACTGAGGGAGATAGATTATTTCAAGATGTATGTGGGAGCGTTTGCGTATTCCGCAGACGCAAAAAAACTGTTGAGAACGAAGGCATATAAAAACAAGAGCGAGGATGAGCAGGCTGCCGCGTATCTTGAGAAATTCTATGAGTATGCGCTTGCCATCGAGAAGGAAAAGCTGTTTTACTTCTCCTTGGTATATCGGCAGACAACAACCATGATTACGGCTCCGGCGGACAATAAGGCTCAGAAGGATTTTCTCGGTTATGACTGGTCTAACCGCAAGGGCAACGAAGGGATCCAAATCATTATGCCCGGCGGGAAGATGTACGATGATGCCGACCGATCAGCAGAGGGTACGCTTGCCAGTGCAATCAAGCAATCCTTCAACGGAACAATACCATCTTTTTCCGATGGGCAGCAAGCATACGCTTCGGTTGTCAGCACAAAGGATATGCTGGATTTCTCACGTGTAGGCTTCAATAAAGCTTTACGGCTGAATGTGAAAAAAGCAGTTGAGATAAGCAGCAAGTATACTATGAAGGGCTTGTTTGATGTTGCAACGCTCTTTAGAGGCGTAACGTATGACAAATCGGACCAAAGATTGACGGAGACTTCAAACGTTGTCCTTACTGCGGACAATATCACCCTGGATGGACGGTTTGAAGTAACCAAACGGATTTTTATTGATGAAAGCAAATCTTTTTCCGATGAGTGCCGTCTAAAAGCGGATGATATATTTATCTGCATGTCCAGCGGCAGTAAAAAGCATGTGGGGAAAGTAGCATACATTCCCTCGGATACGAACTACTATGCGGGCGGTTTTATGGGCATTCTCCGCACATCCTCGGCCGATTGCATACCGAAGTATTTATACTATGTTTTGAACGCTCCAATCGTGAAAAATATACTTTCAGGGGAAAGCGATGGATCAAACATAAAAAATCTTTCTAACAGAATCGGGACAATCAAAATTCCAATGCCGCCTTTAGATGTGCAACAACAAGTCATCGATGGATGCGCCGAGATAGACGCTGAGTACGAAACTACGCGAATGTCCATCGAAGCCTATAAACAGAAAATGGAAGACCTATTTGCTAAGCTAGACGGGCAGACTAACAGGGGCAGACTGAGCCTTGCTGATTCCAGTAGGTTTGATGTATCAATTGGAAAGCGTGTTCTGAATAAGCAATTGGTGCCCGAGGGCGCGATTCCGGTTTACAGCGCAAATGTAACCGAGCCTTTCGGATATATTGACGACCTGCTTATTTCCGATTTTTCTATCCCTTCCGTTCTGTGGGGGATTGACGGTGACTGGATGACAAATTATATCCCAGCGAATTCAGAGTTTTACCCCACCGACCACTGCGGTGTGCTGCGTTGCAAAACGGATGAGGTACACCCTCGTTATCTTGTTCATATTCTTGAAAAGGAAGGACAGAAGATAGGATTTTCACGCTCCTACCGTGCTTCCATAGACAGAGTCCGGGGCATATCATTCACTGTTCCGGATATTGATGCACAAAACGAGGCAATGCGCAAAGTGATGGAGTTTGAAAGCAAGATTAGAATCGAAGAGCAGAAGCTGAAATTCATTGCATCTAAATTAGAGGATACGATAAAAAGCTTATTGAACTAATTCGGTGATGGATGGATGGATCTGTTGGCTTCTTGGCAGTGGCAGTATGCAGCCTTCTTCGATATTGCACAGCTGCTGTATCATGTTTCGAGCTATCCCATAGTCCCGCCAGATGCAGTGGCGGCAGCAAATATCGCAGCCTGCATTCGTGGGCTGCGGTGTTTTTTTATGTCTGAAAGCAAATATCTATAATCGCTGATGATACTGCCATATCGCTGCAGGCTGCATGCGCTTGCGACTTTTTCGATTTTCATATGATTCTATGGGGTACACAGAATTGACAGAAATATACAGCAATACTATGATGAAGAAAAAGCGCGGTATGGAGGGAATCGGGAATGCGTATTGATGCGTTGGATGTATATTATGTGGCCCATCCGCTGATCGAGCCATGGACGACAGCCTATGGTTCAGATCCTGTGATTTATGCGGTGATGGTGAAGCTGACAAGCGGCGGGGAAACCTCTTGGAGCGAATCCTGCCCTTTTTTCGCGCCTGCCTATTCGCCGGAATGCGCGTATGGCGCTTACTATGTTGCGAGCGAGTTTTTGGCGCCGCTGGTGCTGGGCAGGTCCTTTGACTCGGCAGAGGAGATCAACCAGGCGATGGCGTGTGTAAAGGGCAATCCGTTTGCGCATGCAGCGATTGAGATTGCGTGGTGGACCATGCAGTCCAAGCTGAAGAAAACGCCGCTGCATACGCTGTTGGGCGGCAGCGATGACGAGATAGACACCGGCGCGGATTTTGGGCGCCAGCCAACCCTGGACCGTCTGATGGAGCGCATCGATGGAGCGATCCGCGAAGGCTATCAGCGCATCAAGCTCAAGGCAATGCCGGGATGGGATCTGGAGATGCTGCAAGCGGTGCGCAGTACATTCCCGAGGTTCACGTTTCATATTGACTGCAACGCAGGGTATACACTGGACGATTTGCCGATGTTTGAAAAAATCGATAAGCTGGGCTTGGCGATGATCGAGCAGCCGCTGTTCCATGCCGATGTCATCGACCATGCAAAGCTGCAGCGCCGGCTGGAAACACCGATATGCTTGGATGAAAGCATTTCCTCCGTATACATGGCGGAAAAGGCGATAGAGCTGGGCGCCTGCAAGGTCATCAATATAAAGCCGGGGCGCTGCGGCGGGCTGTACAATGCCCAGCGCATCAACCAACTGGCGCAGCAGGCAGGCATCGGCTGCTGGATTGGCGGGATGCTGGAAAGCGCGGTGGGCGCGGGCATCTGCGTAGAGCTGGCCGCGATGAGCAATATGGTATACCCCAGCGACCTGTTTCCCTCCAGCCGGTTTTACACAGAGGAGATCTCGCAAAACGAGGTCGTGTTTTCCAGCCCGGCCAAGATGCGGCCGTCTATGGCGTATGGCAACGCCTATGTGCCGGAGGAAGCAAAGCTGAAACAGCGCACCTTGGCGCATAAGCACTGCGAATAAAGCATAGGCGCAGCACGGCTGAGCGGCTGCGTTTTTATCCAAGACAGCGTACTTTAGATTTCAGTGCAGGATATTCGGCAAAAACCGTCAAAAATGAAGGATAAATTTGTTTTATGTTGTAATTCCTAAAAAGAGCTGGAAAGTATGGACATGCCTAGATATATATGGTAATTATTATCTGTATACTGGATGGTATATGGGATTTATGCTGCTGGACAGCAGACAAAAAAAGAGGTTGCCTGGATAGGCTCTGGAAAATATGCAGAGGATACGTATATCGGGATTCTTGTATTTTTTTAGGGCCAATATTAACTATTGGCCCTTTTTGTATCCGGAGGTTATAGGCTGCAAGAAAGGAAGTATTTTTATGAGCACCAAAGAAAACCTGATTATCAAGTTTGACTTTTACAGTGAGCAAACCGTGGGAAAAGCCACAAAAATTATAGGGCTGACAAAGGCTAGGTATCTGATTCCCATCATTGACGGACTGAATCTGGAGGCCAACCCAAGATCGGCAAAGACGGGGGCTGTCACAGATGCAATTCAAGAATCCATTGAGCGGGATGTTGAAAACTTTCCATTTAAGACAAAAGGAATCTTATTGGCCTCCTCGCAGTATGAGCGGCTGGAAAGAGGCCGTATTCGTATGATGCCGCAAAATGCGGAGATTGAAGGCATTTTGGATGGCGGGCATAATACACTGGCAATCGGCCTGTATATTTTAGAAAAAGCGCTGGCGCTGCAGGGGATAAAGCTGGTAAAAGGTGAAAAAACATGGGATCAGTTTAAGAAATATTGGGAGAAATACAGGCACTATGTTACGGAATATTTGGAAGAGGCGAAGAAAAATCCAGAGATGAAAGAGATTGATTTCTATGTGCCCATAGAATTATTAGTGCCGCAGGATGCGGATGACCCAGTCTGTGTAGAATCCTTCAAAAATGATTTGCTGGAGATTTGTGCGGCAAGAAACAACAATGTACAGCTTCAGGTGGCTGCCAAGGTATATCAATGGGGATATTTTAACGATCTAATCGAACTTATGGAGCGCAGGAATCCAGGGGTGAATCATAAGATTGAATGGAAAACAAACGATGGAGGCAAGATCAGAGCGCAGGATATCATAGCGCTGTCCTGGATTCCGCTGAATTTGATTACCCCGGTGAGAGATGAACACGACAGGATAGTGGAAAGCGTGCAGCCGCAAAATATATATAGTGGGAAAGGCGGATGTCTCAAACAATTTGAAAAGCTGATGAGCTCTCCGCAGGTAACGAGGGAAAATGACGGTGGCTATAAGCGAATACTCCACAACAAAGAAGTATATTCTGCGCTGGAAATTACAGCGGAGTTGCCCGCATTGTATGATTATATCTATGAGATGTTTCCTAAACTGTACAATGCGGCCGGGGGCAGCTATGGGCGGATTACTGCAGTCAAGGCTTTGAATGAAAAACGAAAGGTGAAAGTTACGCCGTTTGGGGGAAGACCGGTGGAAACCATCAGCCGGGATGGCTATATTGTGCCGTTGGTATATGGCTTGCAGGAACTGATGGAAAACAGGCTCGTGGGGGATCATCATGAGATTTGTTGGAAACAAAACCCCATGATGTTTTTACACGAACACTTGGAGAAAATTGTGAAAAACTATATTGGGATATTCAATTTGTGCGATTATGATCCGCAAAAGATTGGGAAAAATGCACAGAGCTATTTGCAGAATTTATCGGCATTCAAGATGGCGTTGGCCGGCATTCTTTGATACTAGATATACTGGCTTCTAGGTTGAAGAACGCCCAGGATCCAACAAAATGCGTGCCGGTCTGTTGCTGAAGGAGGGCCTGCCAATGCTTTGCCACAGTCGCAGTGGCAAAATAGCGGCAGAAGGGAGAAAGACGCTATGGCGTTGAAATTTGTGTGCGGAGATATTACCAAAATGCGGGTGGATGCAATCGTAAACGCGGCCAACCCAACGCTGCTGGGCGGGGGCGGTGTGGACGGCTG
>OFMJ01001677.1_pt1 | contig 15691 bp, 12 predicted proteins | sample 1541801 | NCBI WGS metagenome assembly OFMJ01 (sample SAMN04209234, study PRJEB22552) | human gut metagenome | biome: gut; material: feces | host: Homo sapiens | place: USA: Oklahoma
GACTTGCAAAAATCAGTAAATGCCTTAGATGTATACTGTGAGCCCTGATCGGAATTACATATAGTTCCTTTCAACACAGCATTCCAAAAATATCTTTTACTATTCCATAATATTTTTGATAATTATTATGTTGTAGCATATCCACCTGTCCAATGAAATCAGAAGTATACTTCCAGTATCTTATGCCGAACTTACTAGATATGCTTGTCAAGACCAAAGCCTCTTAATCCACGACATACGCATGAATGAACGAATTATGAACAACCTTGCAATAAGCAATATTTTTAAGCTGATTTTATATAAAAAATCAATATTTCTCACGCGATATTTGCTCTTAGAACATATTATTAACAAAATGTTCATTCATGCGTTTGTCCTGCTCTTAATCGGAGCGTTAGCCGCCTTTATAAGTATTGTTTCGGTAAATAATCTATTGAAACAACATCATCAATTTTGTCTGGCTCTCCTTCTTCAATATGGTGGCTCTCAAAATCCGGGTTGCTGACTCAAAATTCACCAATATAATCATTTTGGGCTCTACTTACTATTTGGTGTTTACACATGTATTTAAAAAGTCTTACTTAAAAATGATAAAAAACAAAAATTAATATTATTAGGATACTATTATATTAATAGTGAGTCTTTTGTTAGGAGGAAACCTTACTATATCGACTTATCACGATACAAATGCATAAACATAGAAGCGCTATGAGTGCATTGTCTATCAAAAAGGTAACCAGTTCTAATGAATCATTTATGTAATTCATCAAACGGACCATCTGATTTTGAAATGAAAATCCGCTTATTTTAACAGGTATTGCAAAAACAGATTCTATAAGCAACATAAAATGTTTTGAAAACTGCAAATATATAATGTAACCCAAAAACACAAAATAATCATTTTTCAATATAATTGTAAGCAAATCTAAAACTATCATTGCACGCCAAACAAGAACGATCCCACCCTGAAATTGCATCAAAAAAAGTGATAAAGCACCATCTTGATTCCCATAATATATAGCGGAAATAATATACACCAGAAAACAGTCTATTGCGAAAATACCTACCACAAGTGTAGATTGAACTATAACTTTACTGCAAAAAATTTTCCATTTACTCCCTATAATACAATATATATTTTTCATTGTATTACAACTAAACTCTTCTTGAAGTATAAAATTAAAGAGTGCAAAAATTACTATTAGTATATTAACTTTAGCCCGAACAAGTTGTAAAAACGCTTCTTGGTTTGCAGGTTGTTTATAACATATTATATAAACACAGTAAAACAAAACAATTATTGGACTAAGGCTAAGTATAATTTTCTCCTTTGTACTATTTTTAATTTTATACCATTCCCCGCTCAAAATACCAAGCAAACCCACACCTCCACTCACCTCATCAATGATCATGGTTTAAAACAAATCTACTATTCCTTATTCTCCATAATCTTAACTGTACTTAAAAGTAATGCGACAGCAATTGCCAAATGAAAAATTCCAGTTACTATCGTTAGTAGACAGTTATACATAGTGAATTTATTCAAGAAAAAAAATTGTATCTGTCCCGGCATTAAAATAATTCGAACCATATCACTTGAAATATTTCCACATGTAAACATCAGAATCATATAAATCTGAATATAACCGTAATAATATACAAGACAAATAACAATAGCATTTTTTAATAATATTGCCATTAAATTTAATATTACAATAGTGGCTATATAGCATGGTATTGTACAAATTATCTTTAAAATAAACTCTAATAGTAATTTTCCTATTGCCGATTCGCCACTCGGAATAGCTTGTAATACAAAGACAAATTCCGTAATAAATACAACTGCTAAAATTAGCATGATACTCGTTTGTACAAATAATTTACCTAAATATATCTGTGCTTTACTCAAATTTAAAGTGACTAGATTTTTTAAAGTATTATATTTATACTCTTCCGTTAATATGGGTAAAACAAGCATTAACAGAACTAAAACACCCAATGCAATAAAGTTACCATTTTGCAAAACAAAGTGTTGCGTTAGCGGTACAGTAGCAGGTAGTATATTTCCCTTTAATACATACATTGAGCCACCGACAAATATAATGCTTAATATTAAGATGAAAATGTATATATATTTTCGGTGAAGAACCTTGTAAAGTTCTCCTTGTATGAAGGCTAACATATTTTCTCTATCTCCTTAATTTTGTTAATAAAATAATCTTCGAGACTTGCTGTTTGTTTTTTTAGTTCTTCTACAGAAACCCCATTTTTAACCAAACAAAGATTTAGTTTATTCGAATTTATATCTTTTCCGTATATATTTACATGCTCATTATCTACAATCCTAATTTTATATTCTCTTAATTCTCGTCTGATTATTTTCTCTGCTTTTAGTGCATTATCTACTGTAACTAAATAACCACTTAAACACTTTGCATTTAAATCAGTTGATGTTATTTCTTCAAATAGCTTTCCTTTATGTATAAATCCAAACTTCATAGCAAGCTGCGATAATTCCGACAATATATGGCTCGATATTAGTATAGTCACTCCACGTTGTTTATTCTGACTTATAAGTACATCTCTTATTTCCTTAATTCCCTCTGGATCTAAACCATTGATCGGCTCATCTAGTATTAATAAATCGGGTTCTCCTAAGAGTGCTAATCCTATTCCCAGTCTTTGTTTCATGCCTAAAGAAAAATTCTTATATTTTTTATTTCCTGTATCATCCAGATGAATAATCTGTAAGATTTTCTTTACACAATCCCTATTTCTAATTTTTTTAACACGTCTATAATATTCTAAATTTTGCTCTGCACTCAAGTAAGGAAAAAATGCCGGTGTCTCTAACATTACTCCAACGCGACTATACTGACTACTATTGTTTCCAAATTCTCCATCTAGTATTTTCACCGCTCCTGAACTTGGTTGTATCATTGATAGCATTAATTTCATCAGCGTAGTTTTACCTGCTCCATTATTACCAATAAGCCCATATATTTCTCCACGTTTTATTGTCATATTAATATTATTAATTACTAACTGACTACCATATTGTTTTACCAAATTATTAATTTCAACCACATTTTGCACGTTGCTTACCTCACATCTATTATGCTTACTTCAGATTATCCTTTTTCTCGTTTATCCAAGATACAACCAAGAAAATGGAATAAAAAAGCTATTGTTATTGTTCTTTTTGTAATAAGAATTTTTTTACATATATTTCTTTAAAATTGTCAACATCAAAAAAACCATTATTCTTCCAGTCTTGTATCTCTATAGACACATCTAAGTATTTCAACAAGGAATGATACTTTTCTGTATAATACTCAAACAACCTATCTTGAAAATCTGTACATTGATATTTACTGCTATCAAAATCGTAGTATTCATGAATAATAGTTTCAGCTACTGCTTCAATTTCACTTTGCATATTCGCTAATATTCCGTTCATCTTCATGATCTCTAAGGTGTATGTTTCCTTCATGATGCTTCCCACGTTGTATACTCCTAAAAAATCATAGAGTTTGGAAATGTAACTATCGACATACTGCAGTCCATTACCTCCACTTGTCGATATTGCTACTCCTATTTTCCCTGTTAGTTTCATTAAATGCGTCCAATAAGATATACGGTCAAAAAACGTTTTCATATTTCCAGATACGGAATGGAAATATACTGGTGAACCTAATATAAGAATATTTGCTTCTAACATTTTTTTCTTTATTTCCCCCATATCGTCACTTTGATCATACGGACAACTTCCTGTACCAAAGCATTGCAAACATCCGCTACATTCATGAATTTTTGTATCTTTTCCTGTATATATTGAATATTCAACCTGACCTTTTCTCTTTGCCACAATCATCTTAATCAACTCTTTTGCAATCAATGCCGTCGTTGATTTTTCCCCATTATTACTTCCAATATAACAGAATATTTTCATATCATCACTCATCCTTTTCTTTTGTAACGCAATGATACTTATGGAAGGTTTTATAATATCCTTATTGAATATAGCCAGAAAGATTTCAGACATATTGTCAAACTTTATAAAGCAATCTTCTAATCTCTTTCCTTATATGATTATTATTCTCATATTACAAATTCTACTAATAGAGTACCAAAACGCTCAGCAACTTGCCTCTTTTACTTTCTAATTTTTCTATCAATTATACCAAGCACTCCAGATATAATCAGACTAAACAATACAGCTCCTAATACTACTGGTTTCACACCTTCTTTTAAATCTCCAAAAAGCAACACTCCTAAAAAACCTACTCCACCTAAAAGTATAGAAGCCTGAATAATTCTAATAACATATTTCATACCTATATTTCCTTTCTTTTCCCTTTATTTCTTGAACCATAACTTATGAAGTCTTAGAATAATAAAGCTCTTTATATTCTTCACAATTATCAAGAAGTTCTTCATGTTTCCCTCTCGCTAGGATCGAGCCCTCCTTCATCATATATATTATATCAGAATCAATAACTGTTGACAATCGATGCGCGATTACAACTCTTGTGCATCCTATTGCAGATAAATAATTGGAAATTTTCTTTTCATTTACATTATCTAAAGAACTAGTTGCTTCATCCAAAACAAGAATCTTTGGCTTCTTTAATAAAGCACGCGCAATTAACAATCTTTGCCGCTGTCCTCCAGATAAATTCTGTCCAAGATCCGCTATGATCGTATTATATTTCATCGGCATACTTTCAATTTCTTCGTCAATACTTGCAATATGGGCAGCTTGTTTTACTTTCTCCATTGAAATATCATCATTATTCATTGTTATATTGTCTTTTATAGAACTATTAAATAAAAGTCCATCTTGAGGAACAATTCCTATCTGCTTTAACAAACTTTCTCTATCATAATCTTCAAATGCCAGATTATCATAATAAAGCATTCCTTTTGTCGGTTTTATCAAACCAACCAAAAGTTTTCCTAATGTGCTCTTACCTGAACCCGACTTTCCTACTATGGCTACTTTCTGTCCTTTTTCTATCGTTAGATTGATGTCTAGAAGTACCTTCTCAGAATACTTTGTATAAGAATAACTAACATCTTTAAGTTCAATTTTTCCATTTAATTCTTTCTTGATTGTTCCATCTTCTTCTTCTATTTCTGTCGCCCATATTTCATTAATTCTCTTAGCATAGGAATTTGTAATTAAAAACTGTGTATAAGAAGAAAACACAGAAGCTATTAAACTGTAGAACATAGTTCCTACTGACTGAAATGCTACTACACCTCCGATTGTCATCTTATTAAAAAAATACAATGAAATACCACAAAGTAATATTATACATGGAGAAAACACCTGTACGGTATCAATCATGATGGATTGATAGTTTACATATTTCATTCGAAGATAAAATTTTTCGATTGCTTTATCAAATACACGTTTCCAATTGTGAAAAATATCTTTTTCTATCCCTGACATTTTAATTGATTGAATCGAAGTAACTGCCTCCATCTGAATACTGTAACTCTTTGTATTCTCCAAATTTTCCATATCAATCGCTTCTTTCATTTTGGGTTGCAAAATCAGAAAAAATACAATTTGCATCAGAGCTAAAAAAACGGTTATAAGCGCCAGCTGATATGACATGGAAAACATATATATAAGTAAAAATATAATAGCTCCAAAATCAATAATTCCACTAATCAGCTTCGTTACAATTAATTCTTTAATTGCATTTGCGCAATTTAATTTATACAATATGTCTCCATTTCCTCTATGTTCAAAATAACTATATGGAAGATTTAATAATTTGTTAAATGTATCTGCTTCTAACTTCTGAGACAAAAATATATTTAATATGAGCAATTTCATCATCTGAAGCAAGGAAAATACAACATAGCCACACAATACTGCAACAATACTTACTCCAAATTTACGGCACATATCAATATCTGGTTCTAGTAATACCGTGTCCACACTCTGTTGTACGATTCTTACAGTATATATATTGATGCAATATGTAGCAGCCATCAATACTAGTAATACAAGAATCAAACTTTTCTTACACTTTAGCTGTTTAAACACATATTTCCATGGATGCTCATTTGATTTTTTCTGCAGTTTAAAGGTGTTTCCCGGATAAGGAACAATTACATATTCGGAAAATCCATTTTCAAATTCTTCACTCTTCATAACTAACCTACCTATGGCAGGATCATTTACAATCACATTATTCTTCTCAAATTTCTCTACTACTACAAAATGCTTTTTTTGCCAATATGCAATAAATGGAATTTCCAATTTTTCCAGTTTTTTTATATCGGAGATTTTAAAAATCTTTGCTTCAAATCCTCTAGATATAAAATAATCTTTAATTTGAAATAAGGACATTCCATCTCTTCCTACATCTAGCTCTTTTTGCAAGTCGTTCATACTCTCTTTGCTTTTATAGTAATTAAGAATCATTGTGCAGCAAGCCAGTCCACACTCAGTCTGTGTCAACTGTTTAATAGTCGGTACTTTTCTTAATGATTTTATTTTTTTCATATCACTTAAATCTCAAATGCCAATATACAAGGACAATTAATCTTATTTATTCGTAGTAATTCATATCCGATTCCTGCTAGACCATTCATAAAAGAATAATCTTCTATAATCTGATGATTACCGGTATATATACCTCCACTAGTAAACTCATCGATCATCTTGTCTATACACCATTCTTCCATCCGTTTAGCCTTATCTTTAGTAAATTTATTGTATTCAAGCAATACATCAATCTGCCCCATAAATCCATGACACAATCCGTAATTTTTTTTATTATCATAGTAGTCTTCCTGATTTATAAATTGAGAAATATTATCTATATCCGTTTGTACTATCTTTCTAATCTCATCAGCAGTTGAAGTATTGATCCCTTTCAATACTTCATACATCTTAATTCTTGAAATTAAAATCCCCCCACTACCATGACACCAATAATTAAATGAAGTAAACTCTTCTTCTCTCAAATCCTTCCAACCATGCTGTTTTAGACTAAAATAAGAATTTTCCTCTTTAATTAATTCCAATGCCATAAGGATATATTTTTCTTCATTCAGCAAAACACCTCCGCATAACATTGCCCACTCTATCCCACTAAAACCATGTGCTAATCCTGTCATCTTCTCATATTTATTTTCTTTTATTGCTTTGTATAGTTCCTCACACATGATTTTGATTCGATTAAATATTATTTCTTCTTGCATTTCATAATATATATTACATGACATAATTATGGTTCCAGAAATTCCTGCAATAACATCTAAGGATTCCGTAATTATTTTATCCCTCTTCATATCAGTATATAAGGACAATACTTCTGCTTTGTACTCTTTATTCTGTGTTAATTTATATAACTCATAGTTTAAGTAAATGCTTGAACCTGCACCAGCAAAAAATGAATAGTTATCATATATAATTCTTTTTTTTACCGCATTTAGTTGAGCCTTTGCTATGTCAAAGTACATCTGCTTTCCAGTTGCTTTCCATAAGTACATATAGAAGAGAGCTATCCCACCAAAATTATACAGATATAAATTAGATATATCGATTAATGTCTCCTTATCAGACGAAGAATTCATGAACCAGATACATTCCTTTTTATCTTTTGTTTCCACTTTCCTCTTATCAATAACTCCAGCTATTTTTTCTGCACACTCTAATATACTATCACTATCATGTAATAGTTTGTAACGATAACATATACTATCATTATCCTTAGATACTTTCAATGTAGAAAGTGATAAATTTATAAAATAGCTTTGAAATTCACAATTTTCTTTGTTCATTTCATTTAGATGTTCTTCAATAATCTCGATAATCGTCTTCTCATAAAAATCCTTAATTTCTTTTCCATTGATCCAAACACTTTTGGAATCCATACAATTATAAATGTATGGCACATCACCTCGAAGTAACTCTTTTACTTCTTGTTCTGACACTTCAAATCTTTTTGTACCCTTTTCAAATCCTTTTTGTACTTTTTTTATAATGGATAAACGTTCTCCACCGTCTTCGAAATAGTACGGATAATTTACTGCATCTAAAATTCTAGTATATACAGCTGTAGGTCTAAACACCTGCCTAACTGGTGCCTTTTCAGTCTTTAAATATTCTATAATCTCGTCTTTGCTATCCATAATTACTTTATATTCATACTGAAACCCTCTTAAAAACTGTTCTCGATATGTTCTCAAATTAACAACTTTACCATCAATGTAAATTTTGTTATCAAATTGCTCTGTCTTTGAACTTCTTTTTACAAAACCTATTTCGTCAGTACCTAGATTCTGTAGTTTAAAGGAATAAAATTTTTGCGAAAATTGTCCTTCTTGTGACGACATTCCTCCAATATCAAAATCAAGTGGTGAAAAGGTAGATCTATTAGGTAGTAGCATAGAACCTAATACAGAATTGTTATAAATAGAAAATAATTCTTCTATCGCAGTATTTCCTTTCTGTCGTCCTATTTCTGTGGTATTATGGGTTAATGTCTCAAAATCAACAATTATAAACTGATTATTACTAGCTATTACATTTTCATTATGTAAATCCGTACATAGCATGCAATTGCTTACTGCAAGCAGCATACCTGCTTTATAGTAAAAATCATCTAATTTAATTTTTTGATCTTGAGCACATTTTTCTATATATTCCTGCCATCCATAGTTCTCTTTATCAATACATTTTAGCATACGCAACTGTTGTTTCGTTTTCTTGTTTATTATATGAAGTACATTTTCAAATATTTTATCTGTTCTCATACTGTGTGGTTTATATACAATTTTGCTATTATCAGCCTCTATAATCATTACACGATGTCCATTACAGTGTGAATCACCGTTTGATGAAACTATTGCAGTCAATTTAGAAATATCAATCGCAAATACTTTTTGTATATCCTCTTTATCACTAATAAGACGTTCTATACACTCTCTCCAAAGATTGATTCTGTAACTACCACGTACTTTTATCAATTCAAACATAATGGGATATTTTTTTTCTAATGTCAAGCGATATTCTCTTGTGCTTAGCATATTGTAGTAATCTTGATATCGCTCATATTGATCTTTTCCTTTCAATTTATGCTCATTTGATAGCAAATGTATTTCAACAATAAATGTCCTCAACGATATAGAAAAAATTTCTGCATATAGTTCTTCTATAAACTTATTTTTCAAATTAATAATCACTTCTTGATCATAACCTTTTAATAATTTAAAGGCAAACTCTTTGAATTTTAATTCTGCATCCACTAAGTAAGGGCGATAGAATTCTCCAAAACATAATGCATTCTTATTTATAATATCTTCAATTATATCTATCATTTAAACAACCTTCCTTGTAAAACCTTTACCTTTTCCAATAATATATTTGCAGAGTATGATTCATACCCTGCAAATATTTATGTATCATTAAAACTTACTGGCATAACTTTCAATAATTTTTGGTTTATTTTATTTAACAGCTCTTAGTACATGCAGATGTTGGGCAAGCACCTGCATTTTTTGTTGTGTAAATTAAACTTATAGAAGCTAGAACAGTAGATACAACTCCACATGGAATCGTAGTACCACCATTAACTTCAGTGTTGTTATCAACTAATGCATCAATTTCTTCACTATCAATAAATCCAGTGTATTTATTTAAATTATCCATACTTAACTACCTCCATTATTTTCAGCATGCTTTGGTACACGCTGATGTTGGACAGAAATCCATCCCAAGTGTCATTGTAATAACTCCAACTGTGATTGAAATAGTATCACATACAGAGCCTGTACCACCTACAACATTTTCATTGCTTGATATCAATTCATCTAATTCATTTTCTGTAATAAACCCTGTAATTTCTTTTAAATCTTTCGTAGTTTCCACCTCATTTCAATAATAATGCCAGTAAGTAATAATACCAATTATTAATTACTTTTTTTTGAATTCATCTTATATAATTTTGCATAAATTCCATCCAATTGTAGTAATTCATCATGTTTCCCTTGTTCCACAATCTTTCCTTCTTGCATAACATATATACAATCTGAATCTATAATCGTTGACAATCTATGTGCAATAATTATTCTAGTACACTTTCTTTCTGCTAGATAATCTGAAACACATTTTTCATTAATGTTATCAAGACTACTTGTTGCTTCATCCATAACAAGTATCCTTGGATTCGTAATCAGTGCTCTCGCTATTAATATTCTTTGTCGTTGTCCACCTGAAAGGTTCACTCCCATCTCAGAAACCAATGTGTTATATCCCATCGGCATAGCCATAATCGCCTCATGTATACAAGCCATTTTTGTTACCTTGACAACATCCTCAAGTTTAATGTCTTTTCTTTCCAAAACTATATTTTCATAAATTGTTTTATTAAACAGCATAGCATCTTGTGGAACAATTCCCATTTGTAAACAAATCGATTTACGACTATATTGATCGAGTGCATTTCCATCATATAAAACACACCCTCTCGTAGGTTGGTATAATCCAACTAAAATTTTCCCTAAAGTGCTTTTTCCTGAACCCGATTCCCCAACAATTGCAATTTTTGTTCCCGGTTTAATATGCATAGAGATATCACTACATACCATTGGCGAATTACTTGTATACGAAAAAGAAACGCATTTCAGCTCAACTTCACCTTGAATTGCATGATCCAGCACACCTGTACTTTCTTCTATTTCATATCTCCATATTTCTGATATTCTATCTAAATATTGTCCCACCATAGCGATTTGTGGAATCACATTAACAATTGACATCCCTGTCGAAAAAAATGTATTTGCCATTGATTCAAATGCGATTACTTCTCCTAATGACATATCACCTTTGTAATATTGAATAATACCAAAGCAAATAACTACTATTGGTGAAAAAACCTGAAACATGCTTGATAAGGCATTGTATATATTGGTTATAAATGTTCGTTTTTTAAACATTTTAATAACTCTGTCAAATATAATTTGCCAATTATTACAGATAATATCTTCAATAGCTGCCATCTTAACAGTAATAATCGCATATAAAGATTCTATTTGTGCTGCCTGTAATTTGGTCTGCTCAATTACTTCTCCGTTTATTGCTTGTGACATAATTGGTCTAATCAGCAAAAATATCAATACGCCAATGGTGAAAATGCACAACACTAATGTTGTTAAAATGACTGATTTTTTTATCATATAAATCACGACCACTAATAACGTGCCCAAATTTATAATCGTACCAAAAAGTTGACTGACAATCATTTCCTTAATGCGACTTGTACATTGCATTCGAAAGAGCAAATCACCAGATGATCGTGTCTCAAAAAATTTATACGGGAGATGCATTAACTTTTTATATGTATTTGCTTCTAACTTGATGCTCAAATGAACATTCATTATAATCATTCTTAAATTTTCAACAATGATACCAAATGAATATCCAAGCAAACATAAGATCAATATTTTTATATACTCGTTTAAATATGTACTTCTTGCTTCCTGCATTGCTTTATCTACAATGCGCTGAATAATATTGGGTAAATACAACGTTATTCCATATACCACTAATAAACAAGCAAATATCTGAATAAGCAGCAGCTTTTTTTCAGTAATATATCCAAATACCTTTTTCCACGGATTATATGTACTTTTCTTCAGGGGAGTAAAATCTTCTTTTGGTTTTCCAACAATAAAATATTTTGAAAAACATTTTTCAAATTCCTTTATGTCTATAATTTTCTTGCCCTCTGCAGGATCATTAATATAAACCCGACCCTTGTGAATTTTAGTAACCACCACAAAATGTTGTTTATTCCAATAACATATAAACGGCGAATCGAGGAATTTTAACTTTTTAATATCATCAGTGCAGTAAATTTTAGCATTAATACCTTTTTCATCAAGAAGTTTTTTTAACTGGTATATTGATAACCCATCTCTCCCTACATCCATATATCTATGTAAATCAAATACACCCTCTTTACTTCCATAATAACGTAGCAACATAACACAACAACATAGACCACATTCTGTCTGCGTAATTTGTCTAACAATTGGAACCTTTCTCACTCTAAACATTAACTTCTCCAGATAAATCATTTTTTATTTATGTCAACCAATCCATAAAAAATTATCTATATTTTCTCTTATTGACATTCTCAACAGCGAAAAACCAATTCCTGATACTCCAAGCATAATTCCCTTACACTTAGAATAAGATTTTCGTATGTCATTCCAACCTTGTTGTATATGTTGTATATATAAATCATGATATGTATTCTGGCACTTTGCACACATACTTTCATCTTTTAATGTTTGTGCTGCAAAATATAAAATTTCCAAATTTCCTATGTCTCCATGACAATATACAATATTATTTCCAATTCCCGTCTCAATTGTTTGTGCAATTCCCCATTTTATTTCATCAATAAGAAGCTTATCCTTATACCCCATATTCAAAAGCATTGTTTTCTCAAGAAGAATCCCTGGAGCGCCATGGCACCATGCCTTTCCGTAATTAATTTCATTTGTTTTTATTTTCCAGTTTTTATTTTCTTTTTCTAAAAACATTTTCCTTTCATATGCAAGTAACCTTTGAAACAATCCATAAACATCCTGATTCTGTTCATATAAATAAAGTTTGTACAAATATGGAATACAACCCGCTATTCCATGAGCAAATCCTGAATAGGTAATTATTCTATTTTCTTCTTTCACATCATCATAAAATGAATAAAATAGTTTATATGCCATTTTCTTTGCTTTTTCGGTTAATTCTTCCTCCTTATGTTCCTCTAAAATATTAAGCATAACAGCCAACAAGCCTATGGTACCAGCTACTAAATCACACTCTTTTCCTGTTCTAATTTTATCATCTAATAGATCAATCCCATATTTTAAAATCGGTAATAATGTATTATCACCTGTAGATATTACAAACTTACTTAGAAAATATAAATATGATCCAATTCCATTATATGCCCCGAGCAATTCAGTATAATTATATGTACCATTTTTAATAAATCTAATAATTGGTTCAAGTGTTTCCCTAGATTTATTCAGGTACTTTATTTCCCCTGTAGCTTTCCACATGTTCAATAAGAACAAACCGATTCCTGAAGTTCCATTATATAAATCAAAAGAGGCTACACTATATGTCCAGTCATCTACATCAAGACGATCTGGGCTACTTTCAAACCACATAACGTCTACTGCACCATTTCCATTTACCCCATTCACTGAAGTTCTTAGTAAATAGTCTGCTATTTTCTTTGCAGTCACCAAATATTCTTCTTTTTCCTGTTTTTTTACTGGCGTTTCATTCTCACTATATTTGATGTTTGTATGTAAAGATTGTGGAGTTTGCGTAAAAAATGCAACTCTAATAATTTCCATCTGCAATTCTTCGTCTTCTTTGCTTAAGCACTCCATCTTTTCTTGAAACAATTCCTTGGAACTTCTATATAGTTTTATATTTAATTTTTTCCCCATATCATCCCGAAGGAAATTTTCTCCAAATATACTATAAAAGTATGGAATTTCATATCTTTTCATCGCCCTTATTTCTGCCTTAGTCAAACTGCTATCTTTTGTATAAAGACCAATCCGTGCATTCAGCAACTCATTCTGTACTTCACTTACGAAAAAATTCGGATGTTTTGCAATGGAACTAATATATGCATACATAAAGGTTGGCTTTACAATGATTCTCACAGATACACCTTCAAAATCCTTTATAATCATTGTGCTGTATTCTCTTTTATGATTCAATATCCATTCATATTGCTTACGAAACCCAAAAATAATTTCTTCAATACAGTCTTCTGCTAATATTTCTTTATCTTTATATATAGGTACATTCCTATTGCAGGACATATACGCATATCCAAGTTTTATTGAGATTTCATCTGTATTATCATTTACAACTATCGGAGACTTTATCGGTGATTTTTGTCTATCTTTATTAACTGTACCACCAATTTCAAATTCTCCCTTATTATTGCCCGCATGTAACTTACTTGGGAGAATTCCTACCGCTTGAACACTTTGATGTAGCAACCTATTTACATTACCAAATGCACTCTCTGGATCAAATTCATCATCAGTAAACTCTACGTTTAATAATGTTTCCAAATCAACCAACATTGGATTCTTACCACTTGCAATAATATTTTCCTGATGGAAATCTGTTGCATTCAATGAATATAAGATAGCAAGTAATCCACCAAGTTTAATGTAGTATTCCTCTATTTCATTATAAGATTTAGCATGCTTATAATCGACTTCTTCCATCCACCCACAAGTATCTGTAACAAACATCCGCAAAGGGCGATACTTCATACCATTTTGAAATATCTGTTCTTGATTCATATATTTTAGTATTTTCTGAAATTGTAAATCGACTCTACAGTTTCTTGCCTTGTAATAGATCACACCATTCGAGAAAATTAACTTTGATACACTTTTCCCTTTACAGTGCAAATCTCCCTGCCCCAAATCTAATTCTTTTATTAACCCTAACCTTACACCTTCTTTCACACTCTTTTCTATTTCATTCAGATGTAGCCGTGTATTTTCTAATATTTCTAATACAAAATCTATTAGTTGTTGCATTTTTTCATCTAAAACATGAACCAAAAAAGGATATTTATTATATATTCCATTTCTATATTCCTCATCATCCAATAAGATATCTACAAAATAATTATATCTTTGTTCCGATGTTTTTCCCTTTAATATATTATTTTGTTTTGCATACTTGATTTCTGAGACAATAACTCGATATGCAATATCACTAATGCTTACCATACTTTGCAAGATAATACTTTTCACAAATATTTTTTTATCTTCAACAATTTTATTTTCATCTAAATAATCAACTAATTTATCTATGTACTCTGCCATAACTGGTTCACAAAATTTGGCAAATTTGATTTTTCTTTTCATATCTTCATCTAAAAATGTATTTAATTTTTTTTTATATTTCCTGACTTCTTTAGACGCAAATTGTTCTCGTTTTAACTTTTCTTTTAGGCCACACCCAAATATTTTTGTTAAGTATTCATTTAACTCATCTATATTTTTCATCTCAGGATATAGCCTTAACCAATACTTAATTTCTTCTTGCATATTCTTAGTACCCCACATCTTATCAATTTTAATATGTCACTGCAATGCACACCAATGTCCATTGCAATGACATAATCATGTAGCTAGGGCAATCTACAGTTATTTACACACTCATCTGTAACTGTACATCCATATCCCTGATTTCCAAGCAAATAGCTAACTCCACAGCCTAACAGTCCCTGTACTATTGTTGTTACAAGAGATTGTCCCGCGCCATTAACTACTTCTGCCTGGAAGGAGGCACTAGCATCTACTTCTGTAAATAAATCATCACAGTTCATATTTACTTTTTCCATATCCTTATTCTCCTTTCCCAGAAAACATATTATTTCTGTTTTTATGTTTTATACTTTATCACAACAAATTCATTTATTTGTTTATATGTCAAAATACCAAGTATTCATGTAACTTTTTCTATTTTCCCTTATTCCCTTACTTCTTTAAAGCAAGTTTCGCCTGAGTAACTCAAAACTCACTCCGTGATTTTTTCCTACTCGGCAAACTTGATGGGGATTTCGCTCCCCATACCCTCGACATCATCATATTTTTCAAA
>OFMJ01001680.1_pt1 | contig 15669 bp, 9 predicted proteins | sample 1541801 | NCBI WGS metagenome assembly OFMJ01 (sample SAMN04209234, study PRJEB22552) | human gut metagenome | biome: gut; material: feces | host: Homo sapiens | place: USA: Oklahoma
ACGCTTCTATCTTTGGGAACGTACCTGTAATGCTGGTATGCGGTTGTCAAGGAACGAGGGGCTATTACCCCTTTCATATATAGAGCCGATGAAAACCGCCTTTTTTCTTCACCCTTTCAAAAATTTTTTAATTTTTTTCTTCAGACGATCCATTCGTGTGTAAATCGTCTTTTCCGGGATACCTATCTGCTCTGCAATCTCCCGGATAGAAAATCCCCACAGTTTGAGCAGTAAAATCTGCAAGGTTTTCTTATCCGGTTCCAGAAGAATCTGCAGCAGTTGTTCATTTTCCACGCTATCAAGTAACTGTTGAATTGTGAGTGCCACCGGAGATTGCTCTTCTAGCTCTTTGGTATATAGCTCTTCCTGATTTTGTGAAAAATGTTCCCAATATCTTCGCTCTGTATTGAAATCTTGCCAATCCAGTTCACGAAGTCTTTGAATCACACCCTCACTTACACCGGATTCCCGTAAAATCCGTTCTTCTTGTTCCTTCCATTGTTTCCATTTCCGTTCTTCACTCGCTTTATGAAATATCACCTTTCTTTACCTCCAATCTGATTTTTTTGAAATCAAATCGGAGTGGCGGTGATCTTGCATTTACACAAGAAACAGGCTGTACTGCCCGAATTTTTTTCCACAAAAAGAAAGATGCCGCAATCCTGTTTTGAATTGCGACACCACCAAACGCTCGATATGAAGTTACGTTATCTTTTGTAGTTCTTGCTGGCACATACACTGCTCCTTTATGTCTGGTACAAAATTTATTTTGCGTAAAGGAGCAGTATACAAAACTAGACTGTCAGAGGACTGTCTGTTGTCTGTCAAGTAACTGTCAGATTTCTATCATCTTCTTTCTATAGAGATACTGTAACAATCTGCATATGCAAAAAGCAGGTTCCATTTTCTGAAACCCGCCTTCTATAAATCTTTTATAAATTTTTCAAACAGTATCCCACCTCTTTCACACTACAAATTATGTGTCCTGCATTTATATCAACTTGCTTCAATTTCCGTTTCAGTCTATGTACCATGCAGTAAATAATATTTGTAATGTCTCCATGTGGATACTCCTGCCATACCAGCTGATAAATCTGGCTATATGTATATACTCTTCCTGGTGTAGATGCTAAAAGATAAAGGAAATCAAACTCTCTTTTTACAACGGGGACAATTTGATGCTCCCATTTCACCGTTCTTTGAAATGGAAAAATTTCCAGTTTCCCAACTCTGATAGGAATTTCTTTTCTTTCCGATTTCCATTCTGCATAACGGCGAATTAATGCATACGCCTGCAGGTTGATTTCTTCTGCTGCATATGGTTGTATCAATACCGCATCTGCCCCCAAGCGAATGATTTTACTTCTTATTTCGGTATGTTCAGATAATAAGACAATCATAGGTGTTATTACTATCTTTCGGATGGTTTCTACAAGCTGACATATTATTTCCGGTTCTTGTTGTAATGCAATCATAACCAAGTGGTAAGAACAAACTGAAAGATGAGAAAGAGCATCCTGAATACTTGTTGCTTCATAGATTTCTACCTGTTGTTCCAACAAAACTAAACATCTTTTCTGCAGTTCTCTATTACCTGAAATCATTAGAATTCTATATTCATTCACATATTCCCCAATATCTTTTACAATATTTTTATTTTCTAATTAAATCTAACTTAAACTTCTCTTTTTTGTGCTACTCCCCCCAAAAAAGAAAAACTTGGTTTTTGTTTTCTTTCCATTGTAGTCCGATCCACTGCAATCAAACCGAATGTTTGTGAATATCCTGCCTGCCATTCATAATTATCCATTAGAGACCAGTGTAAATAAGCTTTTACATTTATCCCTTCATTGATGCATGACTGAACTCCTTTCAATGCCTCAGAAATATATTCCACACGTTCCTCATCGTTATTTGTGGCGATTCCGTTCTCCGTTACAAAGATTGGTTTTTCCCAATCTTCTGCTACATGTCTAATTACGTGTCCAAGTGCCTCTGGATAAAATTCATAACCTGCCAAAGTAAGCCGTACACCTTCTGCTGGTTCTAAATCTCCATCTTTTCCGATCAATTTACGTGTATAGTTCTGCACTCCTAAAAAGTCATCATCCCTAATTGCCGGAAGATAATGCTTAAAGTCATCATCCCACTCTTTTTCGCTGCGATTTTCCCCACCTGAAACAGGTTGATAATCAAATAAAGAAAGCGTAAGCCCTACTTTTGTACCTGGACTGATTTTTCGAATTATTTCTCTTGCCTTAATATGTGCTTCCATTACAAGTTGATCACCTCTATGACTTCTTGCAGATATAAAAGTCTGTACATTCTTTGGTTCTGTCTGAAAAGCCTTTCCTACACTTTTCATGTAGTTTTCCATATATTGTTCTGCATCCGTATTAATACCAAGTTGAACGGTTCCTGTTAATGATTTTTCTTCTTTTTTGCATTGTGACGGCATATAATATTTCATAAGTTTTGCTATCTGTAACCCCATATTCGCCTCGTTGATTGTACAAATATACGGTATATGCTTGCCCAATTCTCTTGCAACATATCCACAATATTCTGCAAATAAATTTGGGGTTTCTTCACTTTCCCAACCTCCATTCTGCATTAACCATGCAGGAGAACTAAAATGATGCATTGTGACAATCGGAATAATCTTATACTTCTCACAACAAAGAAGTACATTTTTATAATGTTGAATTTCCGCATCATTATATTTTCCTTTTTCCGGCTCAATCCTTGCCCATTCAATAGAAAATCGGTATGCTTGATATCCCGTTTCTGCCATTAATTTGATATCCTCTTCATATCTATTATAATGGTCGTCTGCTATGCCTGACGGTTCTGTCCACATGCTGTTTTCCATGTTTTCAAGAACCCAGCAATCACTGTTCGTATTATTTCCTTCTACTTGATGAGCTGCCGTAGATGCTCCAATCAAAAGGTTTTTATCAATTTTCATTTTAACTTACACTACTCCCTTCTTTGCTGTCTTGATAAGAAATTTTACAGTATAATCTTTGTTTACCGGATAACAATACTTTTCTGCCGTTTTTGGTCCACATATTCCCGTACCGATTCCCATTTGAAATGCAGAAATTGTCACATAAGTTCCTGTCCGTATCTCATCTCTCCTATGTTTCATTGAAAGAAGTTCCCTGTCACTATAAGGTTTTATTCCCAATTCAAAAGGAGTATCTACAGCCTGGATTGTAATCTCATACTCTCTATTACTTAATTTTACCCATCTGCAGTCACATCTATTTCCGCTTTCTTGAGGCCGAATGTTCGGCTCTGTCATATCCGATACATTGCAAGATACTGTTTCAATCTGAAACTGTTCTTTCATATCTGCATAAGATTCTCCATTTCTTCCCAGATAGGATACCGCATCAAAACTTTCATCCAATCGAAATGCTTTTCCGAATCTTGGAACAAATCCTTTTCCTTTTTTACAATGTAAAATGCTTGTCACTAAAATTCCTTCTTCGCATGCTTCGTAACAATCCGTACAGATAAATATATGTTTTTTACAAGTTATTTTTGTTATTCGATTTATCCTTCCTGCTTTTCTTTCTTCTGAAAGGATTGCTTCTTTTTGACATATAAAAGGATCCATACAGCTTTTTAGGAAAAAATCTTTATCATTATCCGTAGGTGCACGGAAAAGAATTGTATATGGATTGGCAGGAAGCATGCGGCTGTTACCTAATTTGATCTGTAACCCTTTATTACTGTATTCAAAAGAATCTCTAAAAGCTGCTATTTTCGCAATTGAGCTTTCAGGAAGAACACTCTTCTTAATTTCTATCTGTTCTCTGGACACCTCTTTCTCTGTTACGGTATCATAAGTAATTACAGTTAGAAACTGTTCCCTGCTTTTTGTCTCAGGCTGTAATATTTTCACCTGAACCTTTGACAATGGCGCCACTTGTGGAAATATCTGTGTAATTACACCATCATTCCATTTGAAATCCAATCGATATCTTTCGCCTTGAGAGAACGCAGTTGTATTAAAAATTTCGTATGTATCGTCAGAAACTTGCCGAACTCTGATAGGGCGGTATATAAATCGTATAATCTTTGCACCTGTAGATGGAGTCCTGTCAGGATAAAACAGTCCATCCACACAAAAATTACTGTCATGTTCCCATTCCCCATGATCTCCGCCATAGGCATAATCTCCATTATCACGAAGTACTGCATGATCCACCATCTCCCATACACAGCCTCCCATCAGATTATCATACTGATATATTTTCTTCCAATATGCCTCCGCATCTCCTGGCCCAACACCCATTGCATGAGCATATTCACACAGAAAATATGGCCTGTCACAAAACTCCGTTTCCTTTCTTTTCTTCTCGCCTACTTTATGTACCTTTTCTACAGAGGGATACATCTCACTTGCCACATCATACGCTATCCTTTTTGTATAAATAGCACTCTCATAGTGTACCGGAATATCAGTATATTTTTTTAAATACTGATACATTAGGTCTGTATTATAATGTCCCCCTGATTCATTTCCAAGACTCCACATTATAATAGAAGTATGTAGTTTATCCCTCTGATATAACCTACAAATTCGCTCCATAAAATAATCCTTCCACTTTGGGTCGTTACTAAGACGATTATAACTTGGCGGTAATTTATGTGCGAATGTTCCATGAGTTTCTACATCGGCTTCATCAATAACATAAATCCCTAGTTCGTCGCACAGTTCCAACATAAACGGATCTGGTGGGTAATGTGACGTTCTAACCGTATCGATATTATATTCTTTGCATAATTTCATGTCCTGTTCTATTTCATCCACTGTCATTGTATATCCATTTTTACAATTGGTATCATGATGGTTTACGCCATGCAGTTTAACTCTGTTTCCATTAATAAGGAATACATCATCTTTTATCTCTACAGTCTTGAATCCAATCCTTGTTTTTATACAGGTAGTCCCTGTTTCATAGTATAAATTATATAACATTGGATATTCCGCATTCCATTCCTTTACATGAAGGCTTTCGAATATTACCTCTGCTTTCTTATTTTTTGCGCTAACTGTTATTTTTTTCTGAATACCATACCCTTCCAATGTAAAAGTGACATCGGTATCCTGATACACAGTGGCTTCCGCATATAAAGTATAAGTTCCATCCGACTGTTTATTTTGTTTTAAACCCACATCCCAAATGTCCGTTTTTTCACTGATTCTAAGTAAGACATCCCTAAAGATTCCATTATTTCTAAACATATCCTGACATTCCAAATAAGAACCTGTACACCATCTATGTACGACGGCAACCATTTCGTTTTCTCCTTCTTGTATATAATCCGAAACATCAAACTCAGCAGTATTATGGGAACCTTCAGAATAACCCACAAATTCACCATTCATATAAAAATCAACGCAGCTTGCTACCCCCTAAGAAAGAAATTACAAAATTTTTATCTATATCTTTAATCGTAAGGAAATGTCGGTAAATTCCCACGTAATTATACTCATCTTTTGGTTCCTGCCATCTGGGTTTAATCCCATAATCTGAACCTACCCAGCAAAAAGATTTTCCAACCTGCTCCGTAGTTGGAATGTGTGGTGGTTTATAGGGGAACTGGTATCTGGTATTCACATAAAAAGGCTTATCGTATCCGCGAAACTGCCAACAGGATGGTACATCCAATTTTTCAAACTCTATCTCATCTGTATCCAACTGATCAGATAAATCTGAAGGAATCGGATAAAATTTAAAATCCCAATTTCCATTAAGACAAATCACCTTATCCGACTGATATCTTTTTTCTTTTATAGTAACAGCATCTGCCTTTTTGCGATTGGAATACGGGATAAAATAACTTCTTGATAATAATTTATTTATTTCTATCGTTTCAAATGTATGATAATTGGTTTTATTGATTGTATATTTCATTTTTTTCTCCCTTACATGTAAGTTTTAATATAAGTTTCAAAACATGTCTGGCACTATTCTGCAATTCTGCTTTACTCAGGCTATATGGATGTTCTTTTCTATGTAGTGCCTCCAGTATGTCCTTGAAATCAGATGGCATACCTGGCATAGTTAGGTCATTTCCTGATTTCACATTTCCTGCTGCAGATGCACATGGCCACTTTTCTCCTTTGGATCCCATTCCTCCTGTTACAAGCCAATCAGTCATAACCATTCCCTGAAATCCCCATTCATCCCGAAGAACAGATGTCAATAAATCCTTTCTATTACATACGTGTTCTCCATTAATCAAATTGTAGGATGTCATCAGGCTAAGGGGTTGTGCTTTCTTTACACAAATCTCAAATCCTTTCAGGTAAATTTCTCTAAGAGCTCTTTCGCTTACATTACTACTTGAGAAAAATCTGTTTGTTTCCTGATTATTACATGCATAATGCTTGATTGTCACTGCACAGCCTGCATTTTTCTGCACTCCTTGTGTCATTGCAGCTGCCATGCATCCGCTAATATAAGGATCTTCTGAAAAATATTCAAAATTTCGTCCACACAAAGGCGAACGCTGAATATTCAATGCCGGAGCAAGCCATATTTTAACACCGAACTGTTTCATCTCTTCACCAACAATATTTCCACAATCTTTTGCTAATTTATCATTCCATGACTGCGCAATAGATGTTCCTATAGGAATAGCAGTACAATATTGGTAATATATATGTGTCGTTTCCGAATTCTCTTGAGTATTCTCTTCTTGCATGGATTTCACTTCTTCTGGTGTATACATAAAAATCATACTATCAATACTTGAAGAAATCCCCTTGGCAATACCATCTTCCAACTTATATTCTTGACTTAAACGAATTCCTGCCGGTCCATCTGCCATAACCACTACTGGCACATCCAGTTCTTTTAACTGATGCGTAGTTTCACCTGCTGCTCCTGCTACAATACTGGAAGCGTTCCCAATAACTTCCAAAAGATCGCCTGTATTTTTAAATGCCCCTACGCATAAATACGCCAACTGATTTTCTGTTAATCCACCTATAAAATCATTCAGTGTTTTTTCTCCTCTTTCCACTTCTTTCCATGAACATGGAGTTCTTTCTGTAAGTTCTTCATTAACATCCTGATATTGTATTTCAAAACTTTTGATGTCTGTTGCCTTCAATTCCAAAATAGGTGAAATCTGTTTTTTTTCTTCTTTACAAGGACAATCGAGTTTCTGTGGTGTCCAATCCTTAAATTGGGGTGTTCCTCCAATATTTCTCACTTTCTTGATTATAGCTGTTTGATCTAAAAAAATCACACAAACTGTTTTTGTGTTTCTCGAGCTATTTCCTACCCTTATTTTATAACCGCCTTTTTCTAAAACATATGAGGCACTTTTTACATCATAAGAAGCCATTGCTTCTACCGGAAACGTAATAACAACTTTCTCTGATTTTCCTGACTTTAATTCATTCGTCTTTGCATAGCTCACAAGACTTTGATATGGCTGATCTAACATTTCCGATGGAGCAGAATAATACACCTGCACTACCTCTTTTCCCGGAAACGCCCCTATATTTTTCACATTTACTATTACTTTCAGATTTTGATCACTGAGCACAACATCTTCTGTAGTAATTAAAAATTCTGTATATCCCATGCCGAATCCAAATGGATACAACAAGTCTTTTTTTGCAGTATCAAAATAACGGTATCCAACATAAATTCCTTCTCGGTAGTCTGTATCATTGACCGATCCAAATCCATTTGTAGACGGATATTTTTCTATATCAGCCCATGTCATGGTAAGCTTACCAGACGGATATGCCTTTCCGGTCAATACATCTGCCAGTGCATCTCCAGAAACATTTCCAAGTTGTCCCATAAGCAGAATACTTTTTACATCTTTTACCGGATTTAAATCTACTAATCCACCAATATTCAATACTAAAACAAAATGCTTATACTTTTTATTCAAGGCAAGTATATCTCTCTTCTCCGTTTCAGTTAACAAAAGATCTCCTTTTTCTACCTTTCGATCTGCACCTTCTCCCGAAATTCGTCCAATTACATATAATGCCACATCTCCGTCTCCGCCTAAGGGAAGTTTATATTCTGGTTCTGGAGCAGATTTTCCAATTGCAAGCATGATAGGGTTTATTCCCTGTGTCTCAGCCTGTACCCGTAGTTTTCGGAAAAAGTTTTTTTTGTTTTCAGCCTTAATCAAATCATAGGAATTCAACCAATGTTCTGTTGTAATTTCAAAACCTGCTTTTTTTAATCCTTCTTCTACTGTTGTAAAGCCTCTTACATTTACATCCCCAGAACCTGTTCCACCTTTGATTGTTTGTCTTGCTCCACTTCCATACAGAGCAATCTTGCCAATGGTAGTGAGTGGCAGTATTCCATCATTTTTAAGTAACACCATGCATTCTGGTGCTGCTTTCCTTAACTGCTCTTTATGACGAATCTCAAATTCTTGTTCTTCTGATGTTTGAATTCTTTGCATTTTCATTCCCTGCTCCTCCTTTTTTCTTAAATATACTTTAACAAATAATTCAATTCTTCTTTTGTAATATATTGTTTAATATTGTAAATTATTATATAATATCAAAATATCAAACTGAAAGGATGAACATAATGAATATTGTCGATTTTTGTGAAACCTACTTTGCCGCCCATCATTTACCCCTAACATGCTACTATAAAAGCCAACAAATTTATTCTTCCATTTTTCATGTATTAGGTATAAAACCTCTTCCAGTTACACTTTTTGAGAATTCTAATAAAAATCCTGATTTTCATACAGATGCTACGGGTATGCTGTATGGACGGATCTACACGAATGATAAGTATCTCCTGGATATAGGACCTGTTTCTGAAATTCCGGTTACAGATTCCATGTGTCATTTTTTTCTAAGAGAAAATGCAATTTCAAATGAATCCTACCAAGCTGTGACCTCTTTTTTAAAAAATATTCCACTATTAACATCATCGCAATTTTTATATCATCTAGTTTTCCTTCATTATGCACTTAATCAGGAGCGTATATCCATGCAGGAACATTTTTTTCGACAGGAAGAACTTATATCCCTGTCCACTGAAGAAACATTAAACACATTCAATAACAAAGAAGCTTTAAATCTGCATAATACATATTTTTACGAACAAAACCTGTATTCTTTAATTCAGAAGGGAAATGTGACAAATTTAGAAGATTTTTTAGTACGCAACAGTAATCATCTTAGGGAAGGAACTCTTGCAAATACCCCATTGCGGCAGGCAAAAAATATATTTATCAGCACTGTCACAAAAGCAGGGATGTTTGGAGCAATTCCCGGAGGTGTGGATATAGAGCAGGCTTACGAGCTGATGGATCTTTATATCCAAGAAGCAGAAAGCAAAAATTTCGTTGAAGAAATTATACAACTTCAATATACCATGCTTTTGGATTTCTGCCGTCGTGTCAGCAACAATAAAATTCCTGAAGGAATTCCTACGGAATTATTCCTTGCAATGAATTATATCCGCACACATACAAATGAGCCAATCCAGATTACTGATGTTGCAAAGCACTTGAATAGAAGCTGTTCTTATACAATTCAGCTGTTCAAAAAAAATCTTGGCATCAATATTGGTGCATATATTACCAGATGCAAGTTGGAGGAAGCAAAAAGTTTGCTCTCCTACAGTACAAAAAGCCTGCTGGAAATCAGCACTTATCTTTGCTTTTCCAGTCAGGCCTATTTTCAAAATGTTTTTAAAAAGAAATTTGGAGTTACACCGCTACAATATCGTAACCAGCATCGTTCAACAAAGACTCTTTAAAGTCCTCTTTTTAGCATAACTGCAAAAACGCGTCTTGTATTTCGTTGTAGTATTGCTTTTGAAAGCTTGCCTTCTTCAACTGCCTTCAGCAATACTGCAACACGACTTCCGTCATTTTCTCCCGGTGTCAGCCAGCTGATTCCTGCTTGAACTGCCTCAACCATGTCCACTGTATCATAGCTGTTCCAATCCGTTATGGCAAAGCCCTCAAACCCAAGTTCTTCCCTGAATATCTTTTCAATCAGAATTGGGTCACTTCCGCACATTGAACCATTTAATGCATTATAACTTGTCATAATGGTGTCTGGCTTTTCTAATTCGATCAAGATTTCAAACCCACGCAGATATATCTCCCGTAAAGTACGTTCTTTCACAAGTGAATGATTGCTTTTACGTGCTGTTTCACAATTATTGCATGCTACATGCTTGATGCTGTCTGATATTCCTGCACTATGCAGCCCTTTGATTTGTCCTGCTGCCATTACACCGCTTAAATAAGGATCTTCACTAAAATATTCCGGCTGTCTGCCGTTTAATGGATTACGATGTATATTCATTGCTGTAGCAAGGATCATCTGAATGCCATTTTCTGCCGCTTCTTCACCAATCACTTTTCCAACCGAAAATGCCAATTCAGGATTAAATGTCTGACAAAGGATTACCGTCGATGGCATACCTATATTGGGCCGGTATATATTTACCCCGCTGTTTCCATCCGAACAGATATAATCAGGCAGCTCGTACTCCGACATCGGTGCCATCCTTCCTGCCTCTCCTTTTCCATCCATTGTCCATCCATCTCCATAAAAGACATTCAGTCTTGCCAGTTCGTCCACACTCATCTGTGCAACAAAATTATCCAATAAATTCGGATTCTCTCTCACCTGTCCCCACGTAATCCGCTTTCCATAATAGTCCGGCAGGCTATCCATTTTCTTCCAGTCACGCTTCAATGGATAAGAAAGTTCTTTGGCATCTTTCCTTATGCAGGTCAAATCGCCTGTTGGCCACTGCTTTCCAGCTGGCGATATCTCTTCAAATTCAACAGGACAAGGCAAATGATTTTTTATTTTCTTGACAATTCTTAATTCTTTCTCAGAAATTGAGGCAAAAAATCTAGCGTTTTTAACATTGGTTCCTATATATAATTTTGTTTCACCTGCTTCCCTTACCCACGCCGAAAGTTCCTCTGAATAAGTAGATAATTCTCTCTCATTTATGGAGAGAACTAATTGTTGCTTTTCATTAGGTCTTAGGTTATCTGTTTTTGCAAATGCAGCCAATTGTTTTGCAGGCTGTTCCTGATGTGTTCCCGGCAATCCGACATACAGCTGAACAACTTCTTTTCCAACCCTGTTTCCGGAATTCCGAACAGTAACGAATACATTTTTTTCACCATCAAATGAAATATCCTCCAAGACAAAAGAAGTATAAGATAATCCATGTCCAAAACAAAATGCCGCCTCTTTGTCAAAAGTTTCGAAATACCTATACCCTACATAGATTCCTTCTTCGTAACAGGTATCCGCCCATATCCCATCATCAGCTAAAATTGGAGGTTCCTCTGCTCCCGGATTGTAAAAATTCACACTTGCTGGTATATCATAATAGTCCCACGCCCATGTATCTGTCAGCTTCCCAGATGGATTTACTCTGCCATCCAAGATGGCACATAAAGCCTCTGGACCTGCCTGTCCGGCAAGACCTGTATAAATCAATCCAGATATGTGGTATTTCTTCATCCATTTTAAGCTTACCGGATACCCTGTATTTAAAACTACAATTGTCTTTTCAAAATGAGAATTAATTGCAGCCAATAGTGCTTCTTCTTCATCAGACAAGTAATATTCTCCTTGAACAGGTCGATTATCTACATTCTCCCCAGAACCTCTTGTTAAAATAAAAATTCCAGTATCGCTCATTTCTTTTGCTCTTTTAAAGACTTCTTCAGAAGGGACATCATCTGTCGGTTCCTGATAAAATTCGTCTAATTCAGGATTCAACGAGAAATCCGTTGTTTCTCTCACCGCTTCTCTCAATGTTCTTGAAAATCTTGGATTAATTCTTCCTGCACCGGCAGCTGAAATACGGAAATTTGTAACACCGGAGCCAAACAAATTCAGTACACTACCATGTGGCAACGGGAGTACGTTATCATTTTTTAACAAAACGATACCTTCTTCTGCTGCTTGCCGGGCAATTTTATCATGTTCTTCATAATTCAAATCTATATGCGGCCTTTCATTAGTACTTATTGTGAAAGAAAACTCTCCTAGCTCTGTTCCATCTGTTCCAGTGAACCCTTTTAATACTAATTGATAGGTTTTTCCATATTCCCGCAATACTCCACGAACCGGAATCACCAAGGTTAATATACGTCCATAATCACCAAAATTCATTTTTGTCAGAAACCAACGTTTCACTTCTGCGCCGTCTATAGTTATCACGCCTTTTCCTTTTTCCACAGGACGAGTGCAAAGCAATGTAATACAGCCTACCATCCGATGGTCAAACATATAAAATTGGTGTTCTATTTCATTTAGATTATAAGTAAGCTCTCCTATAGAAACGATTGCTGGTAATTCTTCATAATTAAACTCATTGTTTTTCATTATACATACCTCCCTACGGTAAAACAATATAAATTCTCAATGGCTCTAGTCACTTTTTTTCATGAACTGATAACGGTATTCCAGATTCATTGGATTACTATAATATTTCACTTCTCATTCTCCCTTGTCCATTTATCTAATGGTCTAAATCCAACGGCACACAACACAGTAAGAATAGTAAATATTGCAGGAACGAGACCATAGAGAACCCTAATCATAAAAATTGCACTGTCAGGCTGCACTTCCAGTGCCCCATTATAACCGCTCATACTCAATAATCCTCCTACCATAAACGACCCTAATGCGCTTCCTATTTTCCCCAAAAAATTCATCACTGCTGCAAGTGTCGCTTCCATGCGCACCATGTTGTTTGCCTCATTGTAATCTGCAATTTGCATACAAATCACGGAACGTAGATAGTTAAACGGCAAGCCTGCGAAAGAACCGAGCAGCGCACCTATAATCAAAAGCCCCATATTTGCACCCGCAAAGAAATTAATCAAATATCCTACAGAACCTACCACGGCTACACCTGCCGCCACTTGCATTACAGAATATCTTTTAAGTAGTACGGGAAAGATCACCATTGCCAGCACATTCAATGAAGTAAACATTGTCACCATTGATAATTTTGCAATGTCTCCAACAACATCCGTAAAATAATAGGAGCCTACCCCCATTCCTATAATCAAATTGGAAATTGCAACTCCGATAGAAGCTAACCAAATGTATCTACTTTTCATGGCCATAATAATCTCTTTGAAAGAGATTTTACTCGTTTTTTCATCTTCTTCGACATAAGTCTCCTTAATTACAAAAAAACGAATCATTCCGAATATTGTAAGAGGAATTGCAAACATAAGAATCAGTTTGCTCCATCCGGATGCTGATGTAGCCAAACTGCCGACTAACATAGGAAACAGTACTGCAATTACAATTGATCCTATTGTAACAACAATCCCGGTATAAGCAGATACTTTTGAAACTGAAAGCTTATCACCAAATGCACGAATCACATATGAGGTTTCTGCTGCATTCAACAAGGTCGAAAAAATAGAGAATACCAACGTATAAAGAAGGAATAGCCAAATACATTTTCCTACTATTCCCCAACTTTCTGGTGTGGAAAACAGTGCCCATGTACATATCCATGCCCCTATCAAGCTCAACTCATAAGGTCGTCCCTTTCCCATTTTAGAATTCGTATTATCGACAAGCCACCCGGCAAGCAAATCCGTTATTCCATCAAAAATCTTACTTGCCATAATCAATGTTCCAACCAGTGCCGGCTCCATATGTAATGTATTCGTACAATAGATGGAAAGGTACCCAATGATAATGGTAATTGCCCCCAGGGCAATTGGTCTTGTACTCCACGCAAAAACCCTTCCTACACTTACATTATTTTTTATTTTTTCACTCATGTTTTTTCTCCAATCAATTCAAATAAAAATTGTATTTACTTTTTTGACTACTTTTTGACTTTTACTAATCACTCAAACTTTCAAAGAATTATATTTTTTTATCGTCCAAAATAAAGGATTTGAAGTCAATATATCCAGCTCCTTTATACATAAAATACAATGCCCTTACGCCATCGATCCTCGACAAATCTGCTGTAAAATTCTTCCATGATACTTCAGCTTCTACTGGAATTTCTGCAACTGACTGCATTTTCGGATCAGTGTACACACATATTTTTCCTTTTGCCTTTCCTCTTACTTCTATGCTAATACGAGTGGGATGCTCTGTATCAAAATCAAAATATTTAAATCCTGCTGTTGCACCATTTTTCATATTCGCTATGTATTGGTCGGGAATAGATTCACGATCTGTACCTGACTGGGTAAAATAAGGATACTCTAAATTTTTGCATGACACTTTACTATATTTATAAGTTCCTTTTGCCCCTAAAAGATTACAAGCAATTCGTGCTTCATATTTTCCACTTGCCTGAAGAGGGCCATCGTTTAATCCACAGGATGTTAATTCTGTCTGTTTTATACTTCCGTCTTCTTCAATTTTGATTTTTTCTGCACAACCTTGACGGGCGCACATCTGCTGATTTGTCTGTCTGTGATAAAAAATATACCACTGACCATTTATGCAGACCATTCCCCCATGGGTATTTCCAGTAAAATTACGGGCATTTTCTTCTGTTACTCCCTCAAGTCCTATATCACCGTTGCTGATTATAGTCCCACCATATTTCCATGCTCCAAGGGGATGAACACTTGTCGCATAACACAGCTCATGGCTCAAAGAGGAAGAGTATATAAGATAATATACCCCATTGATTTTTCGAATAGAGCTTGCTTCAAAAAAAGGATGTTCTTCGAACTCTGTCCCCGCAGCATACAATTTTCCAGGTATCGTTGGCACCTCCCCTCCTACAAGAGTCAACATATCTGGTTCAAGCTCTACCACAGTCCCACCCTTATATGTGCCGCCTCTCCGTTCCATAAGGAAACGGAGCAGCCCACTGTCTGGTGAAAATCCAGTATACATATAAATTTTCCCATCATCATCCAAGAATACACTGGGATCAAAATTATATGCATCCTTCTTTAATCCATAGGGTCTTCCATCCGGATGTCTAACGAAACCATAGTATTCAAAGGGTCCTTCTGGTTTTTCTGCTACTGCAACAGATGTGGTATTCTGCATCTGTAACTGATAATAAAGATAATATCTTCCATCCGGTCCCTGACAAACGTCCGGTGCATTCATATACTGACGTCCCTTTGGATTCACCGGATCCTGTGTTCTTCTGTAAATTACGCCTTCATATTTCCAATTTCCCAGATCATCAGTCGGTGCAGAATAACATACATAATCATTTACGCAAAATCCTTTCCCGCCAAAAGCATCATGGCTTCCATATACATACAGCCGATTCCCAAAAACATAAGGTTCTGCATCAGGTACATATTCATAAGATGGAAGGTATGGGTTAAATGCCTGTTTCTTCATATTGTTTCTCCTCAAGTACATCTCTTTATCTTTTTTATAGCCGATTTATTTTAACCTGAATTAAATTTACCTCTTCCGTAGTGTATCACTATCACTTTCCCCCTTTTTTATTCTCAGCATATCCTCTTAATATGTTTTGATTTTATCAAATTCTCCCCTTAAAATTTTGTAGAATATTTTTTGTTATTGTAATATATTGTTTTCTTTGTGTAAAATATAATAAAATCTCTTTTCGATAATAAAGTATTTAGTGTCTGCTGAGCAAACTGAAAACACTTGATTTTACTGACTTTTGCCCC
>OFMJ01001682.1_pt1 | contig 15650 bp, 11 predicted proteins | sample 1541801 | NCBI WGS metagenome assembly OFMJ01 (sample SAMN04209234, study PRJEB22552) | human gut metagenome | biome: gut; material: feces | host: Homo sapiens | place: USA: Oklahoma
GTTTGATGAGGGGAAAGAGGGCAGAAGCCCTCTAACCTACTCTACATAGGAAAGTCCTTCGGAATCCTATATCATAAAAAACACACTTAAAACTCCTACGAATCTAAAAGTGATATAAAAATGTAAAAAATACACAAAAAACAGGAAATTGAAATGTGTAATTATACAAAAAATACAAATTTTCTCGTGTAGATTGTTGACTATTTTGATTTTGAGATATATAATAATCAAGTGACAGCGCTGTGGCCGTAACGGCTAATACTTGCAAAATGTTTCAGAATGATCTGGAACTCAAGGAGGAAATTGTAAAATGAGACAAAGAAAAAAAGGCTATCCAAAAGGGTTTTGGATTTGCGGATGTACGGAAATCTTTGAACGTTTGGCTTATTATTTAGGTCGTTCACTGATTTTAATTTTTGTAACAGCTACCGTTACAGAAGGTGGACTTGGACTTAGTAAATCGCAAGGTGCTACTATGCAGTCATTGTTGACAGCATTTGCATACTTAGGACCATTGGTCGGAGGTGTTGTAGCTGACCGTTGGATTGGTGGACGTTATACGACCCCGGTTGGTATGGTAATTGTTGGTATCGGTTATTTCTGCGGTTCTTTAGCAAAGGGACCTGGAATGGTGTATTTGATGATTTTATGCGTTAGTGCCGGACTTGGTTTGTTTAAAAACGGTGCGATGATCGGACGTATTATTACAGATAAGTCACAGATTGATTCTGCATTCTCGTTACGTTATACACTGGTTAATACAGGAGCCTTTATCGGTACATTTGCAGTGGGTATTCTTTATAAAGACGTATTTGCAAAAGACGGTGTACTTGGCTTCTCACCATGTTTTAAACTTGCTGCACTTTCTATGTTCTTAGGAGCTGCATGGTTTACATGGGGATGGCGATTCATGGGTGATGTTGGTAAGAAGCCATTTAAACTTGAGAAAACTGCAGAAGAGCTTGAATGGGAGAAAGAGAAAAAGGCAGAAAAGAAGACTGCAAAACATGAGCCGCTTACAACCGTGGAGAAGAAACGTATGGGAGCAATCTTCCTTGTTTCCGGATTCTCAGTTATTTTCTGGATTTTCTGGAATCTTGCTTACCTTCCGGTATACTACTACTGGACAGAGCATATGAATTGGGTTGTAGCAGGATACGAAGTTCCAACTACATGGTTTGATGCTGCGAATTCATTCTTCTGTGTAGTACTTGGACCTATTATGGCTATGCTTTGGGTAAAACTTGCTGCCAGACCAAAGGGAGATATGAGTTTATTCCGTAAAACCGGTATCGGTATTGGAGTTCTAGGTGTTTCCTATTTGTTCTTCGCTTTATTAGATGTAATGCGCGGCGATGGCAAAATCAGTGTACTTTGGCTGATCGTATTTGCATTCATCTTAACATTGGGAGAAATGTTCTTCTCACCACTTGGACATGCATTTATCAGTAAATACTCTCCAAGCCGTTACTTATCTACAATGATGGCTGTATGGGGAATTGCAACATTCATTTCTTCATTATGCTATGGACCAATTTATGGTGCAACATTTGAAGGTGGATTTGATTTTAAAGTGATTTGTATTGCGATTGCTGTAATTGCAGCTATTTCAGCAATTGTACTGTTTGCATTGGATAAGAAACTGTCCAAACTGGTAGAGGACTAATTACATATAGCGATGTATATAAAAGCTGCAACGCGAAAGTGTTGCGGCTTTTTTGAAAAAAAAGGAGGTAACATCATGAATGTAAAAGAAAGAATTGCAAAGTTACGTGAGCAGATGAAGGAAAAAGGAATGGATGTGTATATTGTTCCTACTGCAGATTTTCATCAAAGTGAGTATGTGGGAGAATACTTTAAGGCGAGAAAATTTATGACAGGTTTTTCTGGTTCTGCCGGAACTGCTGTGTTTACTGCGACAGAAGCACGTTTGTGGGTAGACGGAAGATATTTCATTCAGGCAGCGGCACAAATTGAAGGAACTACAGTTGAGATGATGAAGATGGGCGAACCGGGGGTACCGACCATTGACGAGTATCTGAAAACGGCCATCCCTGAAAATGGAACACTCGGATTTGACGGACGTGTCGTGGCAATGGGAGACGGACTGCGCTATGAAAAAATTGTAAAAGAGAAAAAAGGAAGCATTGTATATTCTTATGATTTGGTTGATGCCATCTGGGAGAAACGTCCGGAGCTTTCGAAAGAACCTGCATTTGCGCTGGAGGACAAATATACGGGCGAAACAACAGAGAGTAAATTAAAGAGAATTCGTGAATATATGAAAGAGTGTGAGGCAACAGTACATGTACTTACTACATTAGACGACATTTGTTGGACACTGAATATGCGTGGAAATGATATCGAATTCTTCCCACTTGTACTTTCTTATGCAATTATCACAATGGATCAAATGCATTTATATATTGAACAAGAAAAATTAAGCGATACGATGCAGGCATCATTTGCGCAAGATGGAATCATACTTCATGCATACAATGATATTTATGAAGATATCAAATCTTACGGAGCAGAAGAAAAATTCTTGATTGATCCTGCAAGATTGAATTATGCTTTGTATGGAAATATTTGTGCAGATGCAGAAAAGGTAGAGAAAAGAAATCCGGAAGAATTATTTAAGGGTATTAAGAATGCGGTTGAAGTAGAGAATATTCGAAAAGCACAGATTAAAGATAGTGTTGCACATGTTCGTTTTATGAAGTGGGTAAAAGAAAATGTGGGCAAAATGAAAATCACAGAGATGAGTGCATCGGATAAACTGGATGAATTTCGTGAAGAGATGGGGAATTTTATTCGCCCGAGCTTTGAACCGATTTCTTCTTACGGGGAGCATGCCGCGCTTTGCCATTATACATCCTCACCGGAGACGGATGTGGAACTGAAAGAGGGAAATGTTTTTCTGACAGATACTGGAGCAGGATTCTATGAAGGATCAACAGATATTACAAGAACTTATGCATTAGGTGAGATCCCGGATCTTATGAAGGAACATTTTACATTGATTGTGATGTGTAATTTAAGTCTTGCCAGCGCCAGATTTGTGAAGGGATGTACCGGAAGCAACTTGGATCCATTTGCAAGAAAACCGCTTTGGGACAGAGGACTTGATTTTAATCACGGAACAGGGCATGGAGTCGGATATCTTCTGAATATTCATGAGGGACCGGAAAACATTGGATGGAGAAGTCGTGGAAATAACATTGTGGAACTGGAGGAAGGCATGATTTTTACTGACGAGCCGGGTATTTATATTGAAGGTTCTCATGGTGTACGTCTGGAAAATGAACTTCTTGTGCGGGAAGGCGAGAAGAATGCGTATGGACAGTTCATGTATCTGGAACCGATTACATATGTTCCGTTTGATTTGAATGCGCTGAAGGTGGAAATGTTGTCAGAAGAATATAAAAAGCTTCTGAATGATTATCACAAAACAGTGTACGAAAAAGTTTCACCATATTTGAATGAAGAAGAGAAAGAATGGTTAAAAACATATACAAGAACGATCTAAGGCGAGGGGCTGTCAGTGACAGCCTCTTTTTCTATAGGACATTGCACCTTATGCAATCTATTCGGAGTGTATTTAAGAAAAAAGAGTGAATTCTATTTTTGACACTTTTGCGAATTAAAGGGTTGAAACGAAGAGAAAAATGAGATATGATTAAGCATAAATATACGTTGAAGTGTGAGGGAAAATATATGGAATTAAAAATCGGCGTGATAAAAGGTGACGGAATCGGACCGGAGATTGTGGGAGAAGCGGTGAAAGTACTGGATAAAATAGGAAAGGTGTATCATCATACATATTCTTATTGCCAGCTTCTTCTGGGAGGAGCCTCCATTGATGTGTACGGTGTGCCACTCACAGAAGATACAATTGAAAAAGCAAAATCATGTGACGCAGTTCTTATGGGATCCATTGGAGGAGATGCAAAGACTTCGCCATGGTATAAACTGGAACCATCGAAGCGTCCGGAGGCAGGGCTTCTTGGAATCAGAAAGTCGCTGAATCTTTTTGCTAATTTGAGGCCGGCAGTGTTATATGAGGAATTGAAGGATGCATGTCCGCTGAAAGAAGAAATTACAAAAGATGGATTTGATCTGATGATTATGAGGGAACTGACTGGCGGACTTTACTTTGGAGAGAGAAAAACAGAAGAAAAAGACGGTGTAATTACAGCTTATGACTCCCTTACATACAATGAGAATGAAATACGCAGAATTGCCAAAAGGGCCTTTGATATTGCGAGAAAACGGGGGAAAAAGGTGACGAGTGTTGATAAGGCCAATGTATTGGATTCTTCAAGGCTTTGGAGAAAAGTTGTAGAAGAAGTAGCGACAGAATATCCGGAAGTATCGCTGGAACATATGTTAGTTGACAACTGTGCCATGCAGATTGTAAAAAATCCAAAACAGTTTGATGTGATTCTTACAGAAAATATGTTTGGAGATATTTTGTCGGATGAGGCGAGTATGGTGACCGGATCGATTGGTATGCTGGCTTCCGCGAGCTTAAATGAGACGAAATTTGGATTATACGAACCGAGTGGTGGTTCTGCACCGGATATTGCGGGAAAAGGCATTGCGAATCCCATCGCTGCTATACTGTCAGCAGCAATGATGCTTCGTTTCTCTTTTGATTTGGATCAAGAAGCAGATGCAATTGAGAAAGCAGTGAAGCAAGTTTTAAAAGAGGGTTACAGGACAAAGGACATCATATCGGAAGGGAAAACATTGGTGAATACGGCAGAGATGGGAGACCTGATCTGCGAGAGGATAGAATGATTTTACGAGGAGGAGATACAGATGAAAAGTGATACAGTAACAAAAGGAATGCAGCAGGCCCCTCACAGATCCCTTTTTCACGCACTTGGATTTACAAACGAAGAACTGGAAAAACCGCTGGTGGGCATCGTCTGCTCTTATAATGAAATTGTACCGGGACATATGAATCTTGATAAGATTGCCAATGCGGTAAAAATGGGTGTGGCAATGGCAGGAGGAACACCGGTTATGTTCCCGGCCATTGCGGTATGTGATGGAATTGCTATGGGACATACGGGGATGAAATATTCGCTTGTGACGAGAGATCTCATTGCGGATTCTACAGAGGCTATGGCCCTTGCACATCAATTTGATGCTTTGGTTATGATTCCAAACTGTGACAAAAATGTACCTGGACTTCTGATGGCGGCAGCAAGAATCAATGTTCCGACTGTGTTTGTAAGCGGAGGTCCAATGCTTGCAGGTAGAATTGAAGGATGCAAAAAAAGTCTCTCTAGTATGTTTGAGGCGGTGGGAGCCTACGCAGCAGGGACGATGACAGAAGAGGAAGTGACAGAATATGAGAATAAAGTCTGTCCGACGTGCGGTTCCTGTTCCGGCATGTATACCGCCAATAGCATGAACTGTCTGACAGAAGTGCTTGGTATGGGATTGGGAGGAAACGGAACGATTCCTGCAGTATATTCTGAGAGAATCCGCCTTGCGAAACATGCAGGGATGCAGGTCATGGATCTTTGGAGAAAGAATATCCGACCAAGAGATATTATGACAAAGGAAGCGGTTTTGAATGCACTGACTGTGGATATGGCACTGGGATGTTCTACCAACAGTATGCTGCACCTTCCGGCAATTGCACATGAAATAGGAATGAATTTCGACATTACATTTGCAAATGAAATCAGCGCCAGAACACCGAATCTTTGTCATCTTGCACCGGCAGGTCCGACTTATATGGAAGATTTGAATGAAGCAGGCGGCGTTTATGCAGTCATGCAGGAGCTTACAAAGAAAAATCTTTTACACCTTGATTGTATGACTGTGACAGGCAAAACACTGGGGGAAAACATTGCGCATGCAAGAAATAAAAATCCGGAAGTGATAAGACCTATGGAGAATCCATATAGTGAAACGGGAGGTCTTGCAGTTCTGACTGGAAATCTGGCGCCGGATGGAGGGGTAGTCAAACGTTCAGCGGTAGTGCCTGAGATGATGGTGCATGAAGGACCGGCAAGAGTATTTGACTGTGAAGAGGATGCCATTGATGCCATCAAAGGCGGTAAGATTGTTGCAGGAGATGTGGTCGTTATTCGTTATGAAGGACCAAAAGGAGGCCCGGGTATGCGTGAAATGCTGAATCCGACTTCTGCAATTGCGGGGATGGGACTTGGTTCCAGTGTTGCACTCATTACAGACGGACGTTTCAGCGGAGCCTCAAGAGGTGCTTCCATTGGACACATTTCTCCGGAAGCGGCAGTTGGAGGTCCAATAGCCCTTGTGGAAGAAGGGGATAGAATTAAAATTGACATTCCGGAAACTAAAATCGAGATTCTTATCTCAGAGGAAGAGATGGCAGACAGGAGAGCAAAATGGCAGCCGAAGGAAGCGAAGGTAACAACGGGATATCTTGCCAGATATGCAGCAATGGTTACTTCCGGTAATCGAGGAGCAATTTTGGAAATATCGAAAAGTTAGGAAAGGAAGATGCAAAAGATGCAGCTTAGTGGAGCGGAGATTGTAATCGAATGTTTAAAGGAACAAGGCGTGGATACCGTGTTTGGCTATCCGGGTGGAGCGATTTTGAATGTATATGACGCATTATATCAACACAGTGAGGAAATCACACATATATTAACTTCGCATGAACAGGGAGCAGCTCATGCTGCAGACGGATATGCAAGAGCGACAGGAAAAGTAGGCGTATGTTTTGCTACAAGCGGGCCTGGGGCCACAAATCTTGTGACCGGGATTGCAACGGCATATATGGACTCCATTCCAATGGTGGCGATCACCTGCAATGTAGGGGTTACACTTCTTGGAAAAGATAGCTTTCAGGAGATTGATATTACAGGAATCACCATGCCGATTACAAAACATAATTATATTGTCAAAGATGTGAATCAGCTTGCAGATACGATCAGAAATGCATTTCGGATCGCAAAAACAGGACGTCCGGGTCCGGTACTTGTGGATATTCCAAAGGATGTGACATCAAACCTTGCAGAATATGTGAAGTCCGAACCTTTAGAAGTGAAATCTGCTTCCAGAATCCGGGAAGAAGATATTATAACGGCACTCGAAATGATTGAGCAATCACAACAACCATATATTTTTGTAGGCGGCGGGGCAGTTCTCTCAGGAGCCAGTGATGAGCTATATACATTTGCACATAAAATAGATGCGCCAGTAGCAGATTCCCTGATGGGAAAGGGAGCGTTTCCGGGAACGGATGAATTATATACGGGAATGCTAGGAATGCATGGAACAAAAACATCTAATTTTGGAGTGAGTCAATGTGATCTTTTGATTGTAGTCGGGGCAAGGTTTAGTGACCGGGTAACAGGAAATGCTAAAAAATTTGCAAGTAATGCTAAAATCTTACAGATTGATATTGATCCCGCAGAAGTAGATAAAAACATTCTGACCCATGCAAGTATTATCGGAGATATTAAAGAGGTATTGCAAATATTAAACGAACGGATAACTGAAACAACGCATTCGGAATGGCATGGGAAAATTCATGAATATAAGGAAAAATATCCGTTAACCTATCATCATGAAACACTGACAGGTCCTTTTATTGTAGAAGAGATTTACCGCCAAACCAATGGGGAGGCTATTATTACCACCGAGGTTGGACAACATCAGATGTGGGCAGCTCAATTCTATAAATATACAAAACCGGGAACATTCCTTACTTCCGGTGGACTTGGAACTATGGGATATGGGCTTGGAGCGTCTATCGGAGCAAAAATAGGCATGCCGGATAAGACGGTAGTAAATATTGCGGGAGATGGATGTTTTCGTATGAATATGAATGAAATCGCTACGGCGGCAAGATATAATGTTCCGATTATTCAGGTTGTAGTGAATAACCATGTACTTGGAATGGTTCGTCAGTGGCAAAATCTGTTCTATGAACAAAGGTATTCAGCTACTGTTCTAAATGATACCGTGAATTTTGAAAAATTGGCAGAAGCTATGGGAGCAGTAGGAATTACTGTAAAGACAAAAGAAGAATTTACAGAAGCTTTTGCCAAAGCACTTACATTAGGATGTCCGGTACTTTTAGATTGTCAGATTGACTGTGATGATAAAGTATGGCCGATGGTTGCACCGGGAGCACCGCTTAGCGAAACATTCAGCGAGGAGGACTTGAAAGAAGAAAAAGAGAACTAGAAAATATGCCAATATATACAAAAGTCAAAAGAAATGATACAGAAACTTAACAATATTAATGAAATCTTAAACGGCAGAATTATTGCTTAGAATAGATACCTGAACTATAATTATAGATAAGAGAAATATAATTACAGTCAGAGGTAAATACAAATGAGTAATGAGATCAGAAGAATTGAGCGGCAAAACGAAAGAATCCGGCAAGTGAGGAGAGAACGTATGTGTCTTGCCATTGTTTTGGCAGTGGTTGCATTGATAGGCATCATAACGGTAATTTTCATAGTCAGAAAACCAAGGATCACGATACGGACGGAGTCACTTTCCATGACGCAGGACGAAACGGTGCCGAAATTCAAAGTAAAGGTAGTCGTGAAGGGGAATAAAGATAAAATTCTTGACAAAGAGACAAAATACACAGTAAAAAAACTGGAGTCGGAATTAAAGTCAGGAAAGAATTATGAAATTTCTTGTAAAGCTGACGGTAAAACAGATGGTAAATTTAAGATTCAATTGAAATTATCAGATGAATTTAAGAAAAAGCTGAATAAAGAGTGGTCACGCAAACTGGAAGTTACAGTCGAAGAAGGAACTCTTACAGTGAAGAATAAATATGGATCCTGGGATGGTGAAAAATTCAAAAAGACAGATGGCAGCTATGCCAAGAATGAATTCATTTCATATGAGGGGAATCAGTATTACTTTGGAGAAAACGGAAAGAAAGTAACAGGAGAACTTCAATTGGGCGGAAAGGTTTACACATTCTCTAAGAGCGGTAAACTAAAATCCGAAGAGTTCTATGTGGATCCGGAGAAACCGATGATTGCACTTACTTTTGATGACGGACCGGGACCTGAGACGGAGAAACTTTTGAGTACTTTGGAACAATATAATGCAAGAGCAACATTCTTTATGGTAGGAAGTCAAGTTGACAAATACCCGGATACGATTAAGAAGATGAAAGAGATTGGTTGTGAACTTGGGAACCATACAGCAGAGCATAAGAGTTTGAAGAAATTGTCTGATGCAGAGATAAAAGAAGCAATCAATAGTGTATCGGATAAAGTCGCTGCGGCAACAGGAGGTTCTCCTACTACAGTAACAAGACCTCCTTACGGAGCTTTCGATGATCATGTAAAGGCAGCAGCACCGGAACCGCTTATTATGTGGTCTATTGATACCCTAGACTGGAAGACGAAGAATGTACAAAGTACCATTAAATCAGTGAATACTGCAACAGATGGAGATATCGTTCTGATGCATGATATTCACAAAACATCTGTCGAGGCGGCGATTCAGGTGATTCCTCAACTGATTGAGAAAGGATATCAGTTAGTGACTGTAAGTGAGATGGCAGAAGCCAGAGGAGTAACATTAGAAAATGGTGGTGTGTACTTCTCCTTCTACAAACAATAGATTTTATGCGATTGTATGTAGAGTAGAATAATATATTGGGAAATACGAAAAACGATACATAAAACCATTTATAACGGAAGTGTTGGGCTTTGAATTTAGTCTTCCGGTATGAATAGTTGCTATGTATCGTTTCTTGCATATATATCGAAAAATAATGTTATTTTATTCCTTCGCGATGACGTTCCAAAAGTGCATGAAGTCTCTTGGTCGGATTTAGTACATCTCCGATAGAAACATCATGATTTAAGGAATCAATGATAAGTGCCAGATATTTGCTCATATCCGCTGTTATAAAATATGGTTTTTCAAATGCAACTGGTGGGAGATAGGTAAGGTTCGTTGTAATAACACGATCAATATACCCCTTCTCATAATATTCGTCAAATTTGCCGAAACCATCCGTGAAAAGTCCGAATGTAGTACATACAAATACGCGGCCGGCTCCCCGCTCTTTTAACTGTTTTGCCACATCCAGCATACTTTCGCCGGAAGAAATCATATCGTCAATGATGATCAGATCTTTGCCATGGATATCGTCTCCAAGGAATTCATGGGCTACAATTGGGTTCTTTCCGTTTACAATTGTGGAGTAATCGCGTCTCTTATAAAACATACCCATATCAACACCGAGAACGTTTGAAAAGTATACCGCACGGTGCATAGCGCCTTCGTCCGGGCTGATGATCATAAGGTGATCTTTGTCTACGTTCAAATCCGGAACCGAACGGAGAAGTGCTTTCATAAATTGGTATGGAGGAGTAAAATTATCGAATCCCTTTAAAGGAATGGCATTCTGCACACGTGGATCGTGAGCATCGAATGTAATGATATTGCTTACCCCCATGTCTGTCAATTCTTCTAAAGCAAAAGCACAGTCTAAAGATTCACGTCTTGTACGTTTGTGCTGACGGCTCTCATATAAGAACGGCATGATAACATTGACACGATGTGCTTTGCCATTGGCAGCGGAAATGATACGTTTCAGATCCTGATAGTGATCGTCCGGCGACATATGGTTCATGTGTCCGTTTACGCTATATGTCATACTGTAGTTGCAGACATCCACCATAACAAATAAATCACATCCTCGCACAGTCTCTTTTAACATACCTTTAGCTTCTCCGGAACCAAAACGAGGGCAGGAAAGCTCGAGAAGGTAGTTATCAGCTACATGTTTGGAAAATAAGGCCGGATTGACAGAAGTCTCAACGGCTGTGTGACGGAAATCAATAAGATAGTTATTGATCTTTCCGGCCAGATCCTTACAGCTATCCAATGCTGCGATTTTCAGAGGAGCGACCGGCAATGTTTTTTCTAATTCTTTTAAATTCAGCATAGTGCTCTCCATTTCCTTTTTATCATAGTATCTTCCATTATATTAGCAAAAAAACAGGAGCCATTCAACTGCCTTTACAGTAGAAATTGCTTTTTTGCAAAAAGTTTAGTATTATATAAGATAAGGTATAAGATAAGGGAAATAAAAAACAGGAGTTAAACCATGAAAAAAGAACATATTATCCGCAGTGTAGAAGAAGGAAGCATTGCCTGGGAATTAGGAATAGAGTCAGGGGACAGACTGGTTAGTATTAACGGGAATGAGATAGAGGATGTATTTGACTACCATTTTCTTGTAAATGATGAAGAACTTATTGTTCTCATCGAGAAAGAGAACGGAGAAGAATGGGAACTCGAAATCGAGAAAGACTATGAGGAAGACTTGGGGATTGAGTTTGAGCAGGGCTTGATGGACGAGTATCGTTCCTGCAGAAATAAATGCATCTTCTGTTTTATTGACCAGATGCCGAAAGGAATGCGAGAGACACTCTATTTTAAAGATGATGATTCCAGACTTTCATTTCTACAAGGAAACTATATCACGCTCACGAATATGAGTGATGATGATGTAAGAAGAATTGTGAAATATCATTTGGAGCCGATCAATGTTTCGTTTCAAACGACCAACCCGGAACTTAGATGCAAAATGCTGCATAACCGTTTTGCGGGAGAGGCTTTAAAAAAAGTAGACATTCTGTATGAAGGCGGGATTACGATGAACGGGCAGATTGTTCTCTGCAAGGGAGTCAATGACGGAGAAGAACTGGAGCGCAGTATCCGTGATCTGACAAAATATCTTCCACATTTGCAGAGTGTGTCTGTAGTTCCGGTAGGACTTACAAAATTCAGGGAAGGTCTTTATCCGCTTCAGCCATTTACGAAAGAAGAAGCAAAAGAAGTGCTGAGAACGATCCATAAATGGCAGAAGAAGATTTACGAAGAATATGGAATCCACTTCATTCATGCAGGAGATGAATGGTACATTCTTGCAGAAGAGGAACTTCCGGAAGAAGAACGTTATGATGGATATCTGCAATTGGAAAATGGTGTGGGAATGTTAAGGCTTCTTATGAATGAATTTGAAGAAGGCTTTGCAGCGCTGGAAGGTGATGGAAGAATAAGAGAGATTTCTATGGCAACAGGAGTTCTTGCCTATCCGTACCTTGAGAAGATGATTGCAAAGCTGCAAGGAAAATTCCCGAATGTAAAAGTACATTTGTATAAGATCATCAACCATTTCTTTGGAGAAAAGATTACGGTGGCTGGACTGATTACGGGGCAGGATCTGGTGGCACAACTTTCGGGGCAGGAACTTGGAGAATGTTTGTATCTTCCATGCAGTATGATGCGAGACGGAGAAACGGTATTCTTAGACGATATGTCTCTTTTGGAAGTGAAAGAGACTTTACAAGTAGAGGTAGATATTGTAAAATCAAGCGGACAAGATTTTATTGAAGCAGTAATAAATGGAAATTAGAACGAGGAGAAAATAGAGTATGAGTAAACCAATTGTAGCCATTGTGGGAAGACCGAATGTAGGGAAATCTACATTGTTTAATGCACTGGCAGGAGAAATGATTTCGATCGTAAAAGACACTCCGGGTGTTACAAGAGATCGTATTTATGCGGAAGTAACGTGGCTGGACAGAAACTTTACATTGATTGACACAGGAGGTATCGAACCTGATAGCAAAGATATTATTTTATCACAGATGAGGGAACAGGCGCAGATTGCCATTGATACGGCAGATGTAATTATTTTCCTCACGGATGTAAGACAAGGACTTGTGGATTCGGATTCAAAAGTAGCAGATATGCTTCGCCGTTCTAAGAAACCGGTCGTTCTTGCAGTCAATAAAGTAGATAGTTTCCAAAAATTTATGGGGGATGTTTATGAATTCTATAATCTGGGAATCGGAGATCCGGTTCCGGTATCAGCATCTTCCAGATTGGGGATCGGTGATCTTTTGGACGAGGTGGTGAAATATTTCCCGGAACACAACGGAGAAGAGGAAGAAGATGAAAGACCTCGTATTGCAATCGTGGGGAAACCGAATGTAGGGAAGTCTTCTATTATCAATAAACTTCAGGGAAACAATCGTGTGATCGTGTCTGACATTGCGGGCACAACAAGAGATGCCATTGATACACCGGTGAAATATAACGGGAAAGAATATGTATTTATCGATACGGCTGGACTTCGAAGAAAGAATAAGATTAAAGAAGACTTGGAACGTTATAGTATTATCCGAACAGTAACGGCGGTGGAAAGAGCAGACGTTGTTTTGCTTGTCATTGATGCAACGGAAGGCGTAACGGAACAGGATGCAAAGATTGCGGGCATTGCACATGAGCGAGGCAAAGGTATCATTATCGTAGTAAATAAGTGGGATGCCATTGAGAAAAACGATAAAACGATGAAGGAATACGAAAAGAAGGTACGGGATGTGCTTTCTTATATGCCTTATGCAGAAATCATGTATGTATCAGCGGCAACGGGACAACGTCTGAATAAAGTATATGATATGATCGATATGGTAATCGAGAACCAGACACTTCGTATTGCGACCGGTGTGTTAAATGAGATTATGATGGAAGCTGTCGCTATGCAGCAGCCGCCTTCAGACAAGGGAAAACGTCTGAAATTATACTACATTACACAAGTATCGGTGAAACCGCCGACATTTGTTATCTTTGTAAACGATAAAGAATTGATGCATTTTTCTTACACAAGATATTTGGAGAATAAGATTCGTGAGGCCTTTGGATTCCGGGGGACTTCTTTGAAATTCTTTATTCGTGAAAGAAAGGATAAGGACAAATAATGGAACGGTTAATTTGTTTGCTGATCGGTTATATCTGCGGTCTTTTCCAGACTGGATATATTTATGGGAAAATGCATCATGTGGATATCAGGCAGCATGGCAGTGGCAACGCTGGCACAACGAATGCACTTCGTACGTTAGGGTGGAAAGCCGGGGTCATTACATTCTTGGGAGACTGCCTTAAATGTATTCTTGCGGTAGTGATTGCATGGCTTATTTTTGGGGAAACACATGTAAGGATGTTTGAACTTCTTGCCATGTATGCTGGAGTTGGCGCTGTTCTCGGTCATAACTTTCCGTTTTATCTTAGTTTTAAAGGGGGAAAGGGGATTGCCGCCACAGCAGGAATTTTATGGGCAGTAAACCCCAAAGTGGCAGCAGTTGCATGCCTTACATTTATTGTGATCGTTGTGATTACAAGGTATGTGTCTCTTGGGTCCATTGTTCTTGTGGTGATGTTTGCTGTAGGTATGGTAGTGCAGGGAGAAATGTTTGGAACAACGCTTACTTCCCCGGAGCGGTATGAACTTTACGCTTTAGCTGTATTTCTGATGCTGCTTGCCATATATAAGCATAAAGAGAATATCAAAAGACTGTTAAACGGAACAGAAAATAAATTGAGTTTTACAAAAAAGAAATAGGAGGTCAGATTATGGCAAATGTAGGTGTACTTGGAGCCGGAAGTTGGGGGACAGCGCTTTCCTTATTGCTTCACAAAAATGGCCATCATGTGACAGTGTGGTCTATTGCAAAAGAAGAAGTAGAAATGCTCGATAAAGAAAGAGAGCATAAAAGTAAACTTCCAGGTGTAAAACTTCCGGATGATATAGTATTTACAAATGATCTGGAAGAAGCGATAAGAGGGAAAGATTTCCTGGTATTGGCTGTTCCTTCTCCGTTTACAAGAAGCACGGCACAGAAAATGAAACCGTATGTTGCAGATGGTCAGATTATTGTAGATGTGGCGAAAGGAATTGAAGAATCCACACTTATGACATTGTCCCAACAGATCAAGGAAGAGATTCCGCAGGCAGACATAGCGGTTCTCTCTGGTCCAAGCCATGCGGAAGAAGTCGGAAGAGGACTTCCGACAACATGTGTTGTTGGAGCGAAGACAAAGAAAACGGCAGAATATCTGCAGGAAGCGTTTATGAGCGATGTGTTCCGAGTGTATACAAGTCCGGATATGCTAGGAATGGAACTCGGCGGTTCACTCAAAAATGTCATTGCCCTTGCAGCCGGGATCGCAGATGGATTGGGATACGGAGATAATACGAAAGCGGCGCTGATCACGCGTGGAATTGCAGAGATTTCCAGACTTGGAGTAGCAATGGGAGGAAGAATCGAGAGCTTTACCGGGCTTACTGGAATTGGAGATCTGATTGTGACATGCGCCAGTGTTCATAGCCGTAACAGAAAAGCAGGGTATTTGATTGGCCAGGGGAAAACGATGCAAGAGGCGATGGATGAAGTGAAAATGGTGGTGGAAGGTGTGTATTCTACGAAAGCAGCAGTAAAACTGGCGCATCAATACCATGTGTCCATGCCGATTATTGAGCAGGTGAATGCTGTTCTTTTTGAAAATAAAAATGCAGCGGAAGCAGTAAAAGATCTGATGCTTCGTGATAAAACTATTGAAAATCCAATGCTTCCTTGGGAAGAATAAGAAAATATGAACGAACAGAAAACAGAATCCGAAATTCGGGTTCTGTTTTTTTGAATGCGAACATACATTAGTATCAGCAAAACAAGGGGGTATTCGGATGAATACATTTCATTTATACAAAGACATACAGGCAAGAACAAACGGCGAGATTTACATAGGAGTCGTAGGCCCTGTTAGAACCGGAAAATCCACATTTATTAAACGTTTTATGG
>OFMJ01001686.1_pt1 | contig 15618 bp, 18 predicted proteins | sample 1541801 | NCBI WGS metagenome assembly OFMJ01 (sample SAMN04209234, study PRJEB22552) | human gut metagenome | biome: gut; material: feces | host: Homo sapiens | place: USA: Oklahoma
AAGTATAAAAGTATCGAGAGGATTATTTACAACCTGCCAGCGCCTTTCGGCGCTGCATACCTACGTAAGAACTTGACAAACTCCTTTTCCCTGTGCTAACTTCTTTAATGGAAGACAAAAGAGAAAAGGAGTTTTTTGACATGAAAAAAGGAATCAGATTCGCAGCCCTTTCACTTGCTGCTTCTCTTATTTTTACGCTGCCGCAGAATACGCTGTCTGTGGACGCAGCCGTAAATCCCCCGCTGAAAACAGTAGAGTCCTCCAATGTTCCCACAAAATATACGGGGCTTAAGCTCTCTATTTTGGGAGACAGCCTGTCTACCTTCAACGATTATATTCCAAGGGATTATAACATCTTCTATCCGGGCAACAGCGGTATACCCATGGTAGAAGGGACCTGGTGGTATCAGGTTCTGAATGCTACCGGGATGCGCTTATGTACGAACGCATCCTCAGCCAATACCAATGTAACCGGCAGTTCCGTAGCCACGGACGGTTCTGCTCCCGGCTGCAGTTTCCGCAGAATTATGGATCTGCGTGATATCGACGGTTCTGCTCCTGATGTGATAATTATTTATATGGGAGTAAATGATTTTGCCCGTGATATCCCCCTTGGCACCTTCCAGTCCCCTTCCATTCAGGCAGAAGGCATACCTGCCACCTTCAGCAGCGCCTATGAGCTGATGCTCCAGAAAATTAAAGCGCTGTATCCGAACGCTGCAGTTTACTGCTGTACACTGTTTGCCCGTGACCCGGGGCTCAGGGATAAGAACAACACGCCCGTTAACAGGAATGGGAATACGCTGATGGACTTCAATAAACAGATCAAAGCCATCGCTTCCGCATACGGCGCTTCTGTTATTGATGTATATAACTGTGGCATTACCTATGAGAACCTGTCCGTTTTTACCAGTGACGGCGTTCATCCCAATCTTCCCGGCGCACAGCTTTTTGCCAACTGTGTTACGGCTGCCCTGCTGAATTCCTGACAAAAGGATTCATCTGGAAATAAGGCACTTAAATACATATCAGAAAAAAACTCCTGCCGCTGTTTCGTGGAAGAAAGCGTGCAGGAGTTTTTATAGCTTTTTTTTATTTTTTTAATCCGTGTTTTTATCCATGTTTCTTAATCTGTTCTTTTTTCTCCGCCTTGTATTTACTACTTCATTGCTGCTCTTCTATTCATTCCTGATAGCCGCCAGGGGGCTCAGCCGCATAGCCCGAAGAGACGGGAAGAAGCCTGCCACCATGCCAACCAGAATCGCGAATACAAGGGATAGCAGTGCCAGCCATGGAGGGATATAGGACAGCGTCATCATATTCCCCATAGATGCTACAATCTTGTTAATCACAATGGATACCCCAAAACTGAACACCAGCCCCACAAGTCCTCCAATCAGGCCGATAAATCCGGCTTCCATCAAAAACATCATCTGGATATTCCGCAGATCACAGCCCAGCACCTTCATAATGCCGATTTCCTTGGTACGTTCATAAATGGACATCATCATGGTGTTGGTAATACCGATAGCCGCTACCAAAAGGGATACCGCGCCGATGCCGCCCAGCACAAGCTGCACATAGCCATACTGCGTCTGCATTGCCTGTACCCATTCCGCGTTGCTGGATGCCTGATATCCCATTGCGTTGATGGCGTTCTGGACCTCAGATACATTTTCCATATCATCCACATCCACGTAAATCTGACTGTAATAAATCTCTTTATAAGGCTTTCCTGACTTCGTTGTTGGCTGGCCGGGAATAGCCTTATTCTTGAAAATGCGCTTCAGTTCTGTTTTCAGGGCGTCTATGTCACAGTAAACCTCATAGCTGTATCTGCTCCATTCCTCCGGCCCGCCTTTCACCATACCACAGGTGCTAATCAGATACTTTTTCGGAGGCGGCGTCTTGACACTTGCCGAGCTTCCCTGAGTGCTGCTGTATTTGCTGTTGTAATAGGCATTGGTGTCAAAAATAACGAATATCGGATCCTTCATTAAATCTACCGGCGGCAACTCTCCCTTTTCATAATAGGGATAGCTTCCTGTCCGGGAGTTGGAAAAACTCTGCAGAACCATATTTCCATAAAAAAATTCAAGCTTTTCCGCATCCTTCTGAGGAAAGTTTCCTTCTCCCAGCGGGATTTTCATTGCTTCAAAGGCTTCTGCCGTCATTCCCTGCACCCTGAAATTTCCTTCGTAAATCCCGCTCTTGGCTATCACATCCACATTCAGGACCGGCGATACCAGATTCACATGGGGAAGCGCCTTGAGGGTCTCCACCAGCTCATCATCCAGCCGCTTCTCTTCCTTTTCCTTCTCCGAAGAGGAGGTGCTTTCGGCAACCGCCATCCCGGAGGAATAAAATCCATTGCCGCCAGCCATATTCACCGTCACCGCTGTAAGGCTGCCATAGGACTCCATTTCCTCCATAGAAGACTTATTCAGGCCAAGTCCCAGTGAAACCATTACTACAATAGAGGCCACGCCGATGGTTACTCCCAGGACGGTCAGCAGGGTACGCACCTTTCTCTTCCACAGGCTGCTGCTGCTAAGCCGCAGCAAATCCAAAAATTTCATATCTGTACCTGCTTTCAGTTAGTCTTCATCTTTTGTGTCCAGTAACTCCTCTTCCAGTTTCAGGGCAGCCGCTTTTTTCTTTTTCTTTCTTATGACAGTGATTACGACAATCAGTACGATTACAGCTGCCGCAGCTGCAATTCCAATGATAACCGGCAGGCTGACTCCCTTCTGCCCATTCTCCTCAGGCATTTCCGGCATCATGGGTTCATCAAAGGTTTCTTCATATACATCAATGGTAAATTCCCGTACGAAACTGACTTCCTGCCCGGATTCATTTTCAAAGGAAACCCTTGCAATAATTGTTCCGTCATCCGCCGTAGGCGCCACCGCAGTCAGCATGGAGTCCACGTTTCCTGTTTCGCCCGGCTTCAGAGTACCTAAGAAGGTGTCCCCGCCTTCTATGGAATCCCCTTCGTATTTTACCTGAAGGTTATAAAAGGTTGTCTTGCCCGTGTTATAAATGCTGAACATAACATTGGACTGGTTGCCCACGGAAATGCTGGCCGGCATGGCTTCAATCGTGCTCGTGTCGTATTTTGCCTCCTGCAGCACAGGTACGGAAACCTTTGCTTCATCCGTAAGGTCAATATCCTTGCCCGCATCATATTTCATCTTAACCGTAATAACGTAGGGCTTCTGTGTAAGATCCGTCTTTGCCGTCATCTCAATATTAATATCAAATTCATTGCCGGGGCCGATGGAATCCGTATATACGGAACTGGAACCGGAGGTGGGAAGAAATACGGCATAGGTGGTATTGGCCTCTGTGCCGCTCTCCACCGCCTGCATGTCAAAAAGCACATTATTGACAGCTTTATCCTTAGAGGTATTCTTTACGTGGATTGTCACCAGGAAGGTGTCACCCGCGTAAACTTCCTTGGGGTTCGTTTCAAAGCCGGTCACAATGATCCGGGGCTTGGATTCCACAGCGCCGTCATCGCCGCCGATATGGCCTGCTCCGGGCTTTCCCTGGGTATATACATAAACATTAAGCTCCACAGGCTCTTCGCATCTGACTCCGGCCTTGGTATACCATACCTGGAATTTCAGAGGATAATAGCCTGTCATCACATCTTCCCGTACTGTAAACTGAAAGGTCAGTTCCCTTCTTGCAAACATACCTGCTTCATAATTTCCCCCGAAAGGATTCCCGGGTATTTCGGCAAAGGACTGTCCGTAGCCGGTGGTATCAGGCTCAAACGGCCATTCCTTGACATCGTTGGAAACCACAGGGCTGACCACCAGATCCGTCAGCTCCTCGCTGCCCAGGTTAATAATGGGAAGGACAATGGAAACCTGCTGCCCGTAGCTTACGGAAGGAGTCTCCCAGTTATTCCCCACCTGCAAAAACTCCGTCGTGGGCTTGGTCACGGACACATCCGGCACAACGGCGTCCAGTTTGGCCTTCATCTCGCCGACGTAAGCCCACAGCTCACTGACGCTCATTTCCGTATTGGCAATGTAATATACGGCGCTGTAAAAGGTGTCGTTCAGCTTTTTCAGCGTGTATTCATCAGGATTCGTCCTTTTCAGTATGCTGTCCATATGCGCCTTCAGCTGCGCATCCGCATCCGCCCGGTCGTCATCGGTAATTACATTCGGCGAGGAACGGTCAATGGTATTGCCGCTTGTGGAAGCGGCATACACTTCTTCCAAACCGTTAGAAGCAGGAATAAGCATTGAAAATACCATAATGGCGCATGTTAAACTGATGATACTGATGATTTTTTTTCTTCTGTTCATTTTCTTCCCCTCTTGTGTTTCTTAAGCTTTCTGTGCGGCAGGTTCCTCCGCTTTATTCCAGTTGTCCTCTATCTTAACGATCTTCCCGTCAATAATATGAAAAATCCTGTCGGCAAAGCCGGCCAGATAGTTATCATGAGTTACCATAACCAGCGTCTGCTTCTGTTCCCTGACAACCTTCTGCATCAGCTCCATCACCTCTCTTGAGGTATTGGAATCAAGGTTTCCGGTAGGCTCGTCCGCAAAAATAATCTCCGGATTCACCACCAGCGCCCTTGCCACGCCCACGCGCTGCTGCTGGCCGCCGGACATCTGTGTGGGCTTATGCTTCTTATGCTCTTTCAGCCCTACCATATCCAGAACCCTGGAGGCCCTTTTCATACGGATATCCTTGTCCACGCCCTGAAAGGTCAGGGGAAGCGCCACATTTTCCACCGCATTCATGGTTCCCATCAGATTAAAGGACTGGAAAATGAAACCGATATGCTCCCTGCGGAACTTTACCAGCTGGTTTTCCGTCTTATTTTCCATGTGCTCCCCGGCAATGATAATCTCACCCTTCGTCGGCTTCTCCAGACCGGCAAGCATGTTCAAAAGCGTTGACTTACCGGAGCCTGAGGTACCCACGATGGAGCAGAACTCTCCTTTGTAAATCTCCAGATTCACTCCGTCCAGGGCGCGCACATGGCTGTCTCCCACACGGTAAACCTTATATAAATTCTTAACCTGTATAACAGGCCTGGCCTGAGTTCCCATGCGTTCCTCTCTTCTGCCGCCCTCCGGCAGCGCTTTTTCATCTGTCTACGACATTATAGCATACTACAATAGCTTTTCCTATTTAAGATTTTTTTAATATTCATAGATTTTTTTGTATTTTTTCACCTGAAACAGTGCCAGGACCAGCGTCGCGCATTCCGCGGCCGGAACCGCCAGCCACAGTCCGTTCATCTGCCAGATCCAGGAAAACAGCAGAATTCCCGCTACCGTAAATCCAAAGGTCCTGATCATGGAAATCATGGCAGAAACCTTTCCATTTGACAGTGCCGTAAACAGCGAAGAAATAAAAATATTCATTAGCTCCGTTCTTGGTTTCCAGAAATAAAAAAGTGCGAAAACAGGAACTATGGAATATCCAACCGCAGTCGTCCATGCCGCGCCCGCAATCCCCCAGCCGAAAACCGCGATAAAGACATAATCCAGTACCATGTTGGCCAGGCCGGAAAGAATCGTCAGCCCCAGCCCCAGATTGGGTTTTCCCGCCGTTACAAACAAAACGTCCTTCTCCGATTCCAAGCTGCCTTGCAATTACGGCGCTGCCGCCGGTTCCCAGCATAATCCCGATACCCACCGCCAGGCCGATGAGCGGATAAACGATATTAATGGCGGACAGGGCATCCGCCCCCACATATCTGGAAACGAAAAAACCGTCCGTACTGGCTATCACGGATATGGAATTAATCAACCAGCTGCTGCTTGTCTTCCATAAGGACAAATATCTCTCCGAACCGCTCACAACGCTGATGCAGTGCATAACACAAAAACAGGCAGAAAAAAAGCACCCTGTTACGGATGCTTAGTTTGGCTTACGCTTTGTATTCGGCCCCATCCCCTCCCTGCGGGAATTGTGGGTCTGATTCTGGTTCTCCGGCTTTACCTTTTCCGTAATGCTGTTGAACATTTCATTTGATTTCTTCTGCGCAAGCTTTTCTTTTTTTTCTTTATCCATTACTGCCTTCCTTTCCTGCACCTGCTGCCTGGCTGCCTTAACAGGATTCCGATATAAATTACCGCGCCTTCCATATCAGTATACGGAAAAAGAGACGGATTATACAAGGAAAACAAATGAATACAGGCAACAATACCCTGCCCCTACCATATTATAATTTAAAGTTTTTTCAAGAGTGGTAATATGACAACAGAAAAATTTACGCTTATTTTTTTCGGAATTGATTCCTAATATTATACGAATGAATTTGTTGCCCATTTATGGGAAGAAAGCGCAGATAAGGAATATAAACGCTGCGGCATCTATGTGACGGCTCGGACTGAAATAAACAGCCTTGTATGCGGCAAAATAAGGGGCTGTGAAATGGGAGAAACCGCCCATATCATCACCAGCGTACGAAACCCCGTAGAAGTCAGTGATAATATCGCTTTCTGGGAATCCTATAAAAACATTTCTCAGGAGGTCCGGAGCAAACTTGGGAATCCCAGCATGACAATATCCTGCGAAAGAATCGAATATTTTTTCTTCACCCAAATCTGATACCCCGGAAAGCATCCTGCTTTATCCGTTCGGAACAAGAAGCATCCCTCTCCTTACATCCTCTTCTGTGCCAGTATACAGTACCATTCAAAATCATCTATGGGCAGGCTGCATTGTAAGGGGAAGTTTGCCATTTGCCTGATCTCATAGCCCATCTCCACAAGCGTATTGGACAATACTTCTCTTTTAATCGGAAAATAGGTCTATCTGCTTTTTCTTTTCAAAAGAATACACTATATTGAAGGTTATTCTCCCGTCTTCGATATAATCCCAAACCTGAAAAGAATCTATCCGCACGTCTTTTTCATAATATGGCGGATAAAAATAAAAACGCTGATGTTCCCTGATTATTTTATCCCAGTTTCGTGTATCAATATAAATATAGCCTCCTGAACTGACAAGAAGATCCATTTTATACAGGGTATCAATCACTTCTTCATTCGGAACATAGGGCAGCGAATTGCCGGTACTCATTACACAATCATATTTTTTATTTGTATTTTCGTTAATCCGGCGAAAATCAGATGAAAACAGTTTCCAGTTCCGATACTGCAATCTAAAACCGTATCTATCTTAGCATTGCCTAAAAGACGCTCCCAATGCTCCCTGACCACCTGCCATTTTCTTTCGTCAAATCCCAAATCATATATTTCAGCTTTATCATAAATTGAAGGCATATTTTTTCTCCCAATTTACACGCATTTGCTTTTTTTATCTCTTAATAAACGTTATAGCATGATAACTATTTTATTATATCTCTGCCATTATTTGCTATGTATCTTCATTAGTTACCCGTCTGTTGTCTTTCCCATCCCGGTAATGCGCCTTTTAAAGCTGCGAACAAAAAATCCCAGTGCAACGGCCAGCACAATATGGGAAATCCCGGCAATACCTGAAATGGAGGCATCCGCCCCCCTTGCAGGCACTATGCCCAAAACCTGTATAATCCCACGGATTATAAGCATTATTTCTAAGGAAAGAACCGAAGGTGGGCTGAATAAGAGGGCAGCTTTTGATGCCCTCTTATTCAACATACTTTTGGTTTTTCCTTAGAAATTATGCGAAGAGGTTAAAACCCGGCTAAGACTCCGATAGCCATCGCGTAGCGATTTTGTTCAAATCTCTATAAAGAGTTCTTTCGAATTATCAGATTCCACCTCACGATGGACACCCTTGGCTTCGGCTGTATCCTTCCCACTGCCGGGCGGATTTGGGACTTTCACCCGTTAGAACGTGTGCCCACCGGGCACACAAAAAAAGCCGGAACCATTGGTTTTACATGGTTCCGGCTTTTTATACACTGCCGGCGGCGGGACTTGAACCCCATTAATATAGAAGAAACAAATCCCGTATTTATCATATTTACCGCATTTACGGGCTTTTCAGAGGTTTTATTTTTTCTTTAGTAACATCATTTTTATATGTTTTGTACCCTATTTTCTGTAAAGTGCAACACGAAATGCAACACGGTATAAAATAAACTATAATAATAAATTTAAAATTTCCGATAATAAAAAGGAAGCGCTGCAACGCCTCCTTACAATTTATCACTTATTTTGTGGATGTAAATATGAGAATAATATCTCTATGTACTGCTTTACCCCCTGGTTTTTCATAGGAAGAAATTTTATAGCCTGAGCCTTAAATTTAACAAAATCTACTTCACTCATGCCTGTACTATATTCTTTAAGTTCATCAACAATTGGTACTACCTGTTCCTTAAATTCATCTATGCTCATAAATTCTCCTTACTACAATTTAACATTGCTTTATATGAAGGAACCCCTTATTATGTAAGTAAAGATTCCCCTTTTCGGGTTTCTGGAGAGTAAACACACAGCCGGTCAAAGCAATCGTGTTTACTCTCTTTTTTCTGTTAAATTATCGCTTGCAAGCTTCTTTATGCATCCACCATATCACATTAAATTTACCTCTGCAACCCCCTCAAAATGCCGGTTTTAGGCCACTTTATCCGTTAAATTACTATTTAATCGGTAGGCACATTTAAAGGAAAATACAATAAAATACGATAAGATACTATATATGATTGTAAGATAAAATATCTCTACAGTGTTAAATTGCGATTTAACTGAGTAAATTTTAATTGTGAACTTTTTGTGAACTTTTTAATCAGCATCTGCGTACAATATATCAGGCCACATCTGAATCGGTAATGCCATATTTTATAGCCATGTCTTTCACGACCGCCAGGTATCCCTCAATCAGCTTCTTATCATCAGCAATTACGTCCACCTGATTAAGCTTGTCCCTCTTGGATTTGCAGATACCTTCATCTGCCATCCTCCGGCGTTTATTGGTAAGGCGCGTATTCAGGGAGACTCCCATTCTCTGCTCCAGAAGCTTATAGCTTTCCTCCCGGATGTTTTTGATATGCTCAGTCCCGCCGATATGTAATGCGATTTTATATATCAGTTTGGCGGTATCCTTTCTCCAGTCATTGGGGTTCAGGGCAACGACTTCTTTGATAGAGTCAATCTTATTGTCCAGCTGCTCCATCTTCTGTTCCTGCTCTTTCTGTTTCAGTTCCTGCCGGGCAACTACCTCATAGAGTTTTCCGAACATCTGAAGTTCCGGAGACAGTTGGTCGGTATTAACAGAAGGCTGAGGGTTAAAATAGGCATCTTCCATATAATCAAACTGTTCCCAGGCTTTATCTGTACCAAGCATCTTACAATGACGGCTGGCACCACGGCGCGTCCACAAATAGAGTTGCGGAGTGCGCTTATCAACTAGGTCGAAATTTTCTACCAAGTTCTTGAAGTCTTTTAATTCCTCACCTTTCAATAGATAAAAGTGCTTTTTCTCCTGAAAGTACTTTTCATTATTATTGAAGTTCTGTTTAATCTGTTCTTTTGATGCTTCATATACATCTGCCAGTTGAGCCGTTGTTATAACCCGCTCCCCATTCCACTCAATAACCGCCACATCCTGATTATTAATTTTTACTGTTTCATTCTTCATAAATAAAATTCTCCTTGCAATTTTAAGGGGAACCTCCTATTATATAGAAAGAGATTCCGTTATCGGGTTTCGGTTTGAGTAAACGCATTGCCGGCCAAAGCTACTGCGTTTGCTCTTTTTTTGTTTTTAAATCTTTTTCGATCAGTTCTGTAAGATATCGCCTAATTGATTTCTCATTCATTACAGCTTCTAACCGCAATTTTTTATGAAGGTCATCACTGATCTGAAAACTAATTATTTTCATGCTTTCTACCTCCTTCTATTTACTTGTTATGAGAATTTATTTTTAAAAATATCTCGTAACATTGGATTTATTATATTCTACCACTTATAGAATGTCAACACTTTTATGTTTACATATTTATAGAAATGCTATATACTCATATTAATAAGGAGGAATACATTATGTTTTCAGAAAGACTTAAAAAACTTCGAGATGAAAAAGGTCTTACACAAAGTCAGCTTGCACATGAGTTATGTATATCAAATAAAACCATATCTGTTTATGAGAAAGGGACAAGTCTTCCAACAATTGATACCTTGGAACGAATAGCTTCGTATTTTGATGTTACGGTTGACTATTTAATAGGGTATAGTGATGAACGCAATCCTGAAATAAGCAATATCGCAAGTAAACTATATCTATCTCAAGAAGCAATATTAATATTAAAACAGATGGCTGAACAAATTAATTTATCTACAGATGAACCGTTAACCTCTACACTAAGTAAAGTAATAGTTAATCCCCATTTTAATAATTTTTTATCAGGACTTTCAACTTTTGCTAGTTACACAGAGCAAGACTGGGATAATATGCGTAAATCCCTTGATAAAAATTTATCGGATGATTTAGGATCTGCATATAAAAATAATATTACTCAATCAATGATAAAAAGTATGGTTAGAAGCCAGATAGGAAACGAAATTGATTCCATTATTGATTCTTTCATTGAGCCACCCACCACTGAGTGAGTGGCTTTTCTTTTCCACTATACTTACATTCTTATGCCACATCCGCATCGTGCCATATCACATGATAGCATTTTTTCTGTCCATCACACTGGGTATATTCTATATTGCGCGGATAGCCGTTATCGCAATACCACTGGCGAACCATGCCGATTACAGCCTCATCATATTTCCTGACTGCGCCCTGCCAGTTCCCCTTGCTCTCCCATGTCTCAGCGTACATTGATTCAGGAAGGTTCAGGCGGCGGATTATCTCATTAACCGCTTTATCTGCAGGTTTCCCGGAACTTTGATAATACAGACCAACATGACGGGCAATATGTACGGTATCCACGTAATGCTTGTCCGATGGTATTTTTATAGGAAGGGATACCCCGGCCTTCTCATACAATGATTTTGCTGTAAGGAGCTGAATCTGCGGTGTGCATCCTACCGCCTCCAGAATAGGGGTTATGGTTTTTACGGCATTATTTACTGAAGAGAGACTCTCAACACGTTCCTGCTTTGCCTTCTTCTCTTTCTTTGGAAGGAATGCTTCAGCAAGGACGTCCTTCGCCTTCAGCTGATAATCTACGAGCTTGTCCACTAAATCAGGGGTAATCTGCTTCATTGCCGGAGTAATTGTAATCTTGGCAAGCCACAAAGGAACGAAATCGTGGCGGATACATAAAATATCCTGTTTACCGCCCTTTGTAGGGAGTATCAAATTTGATATACCTTTAGATATCACAATATCATTACCCATATTTAGTAATTGTCGATTTCTCTGTCCTTCGCTTAAACCTAATCCATCACACATCCATCTCTTTATCTTGCAAAGACGTTAAACGTGCTTGCCACATAAACACGTGCGATGCGGCTTTTACGGTAGACTTCTTTTAATATATAGCTTTCGCCCACACATGATCGAAATATTTTCGTTGCCAGAAATGGTAACGGGAAATTCCCAAGAAGCTGGGAAAAGTGCCGTGAGTATTTCGCACACTTATATGTGAAGATATTCTCCACAAATGTTGAATATTTCACTCGTACCACATGACGAATAATCAGTTTCCCGATTCTAAATCGGGAAAAGACGGCACCGGAAATTTCCGGCAGGGGTACACCAAATTTAATGCACCATGCTGAAGGGGTACGAAAATTTTTGTACCCCTTTATTTAAGGGGCAAATTTAACCCTCCTTTGAGTAGTTACCAGAATATTATTCAGTGTAACCATAGTTTTCCCCAACTTATTGGAGAAGATAATATATCCCGGTTCTTCACACCGGAAGAATTTTAAATCACATAATAACTGGCTGAAAGTTCAGCTGTCAGATTTTTTGTCGTTCATTATTCCTAAAATCAACCTGACGTAAATAAATAGGTTTTTCACATTTTTATGAAAAACCATCATATAATGTGATTCATCACACTGGAAGAATCGTAATCACATTATATTAATATCCTACCAAAATAAGCAGTTATATCGTAGATGGACAAAACAATGGCAAAAATATATAATACTTGACGTTTTAGTAGAAAAAATATAATCTGCTTGACCTGTTTTTAGTCAAGTGATTCTGGAGGACCGGCGAAAATATTTAGAGGTTAATTTAGCCCATCTTAAATTATGACATACCAAATGCCTACCACTGGTATGTCATGTGTCATACCAGATGGACACCGAGATTAGATTAGATCAGAATAGTATAGATAAGATAAATACTATGTGCACGGCTGATGCCGATGCACGGTTCGCATACAAGGGAAACGAAATTTTCGAAGAACTTCTGACTGGGTTGAATTTTTAATTGTGTGAAGGTGCACAAATTTGTACGGTTTTTATTCCAGGCCAGTAACCTACAATCCGGTGGTAACTGCTCAATGTTTTTGGTTTGCCTGACATACTGCTGTAGTGTTTTGTGAGCCTCATGCGACGCATTTAAAGAAACCTACGGAAATTTAAAGGCTGTAGATATTTAAAAGTCATAAAAGCTTTTAAATAAAACAACCGCCCCAGGTGTTGGTGATACCCGGAACGGCTACTCACTAATATTACATAGTAAGACGATTTCTTATGCATGTACCGTGCCTTTTATAACCTTTTCGAAAGTCTCATTATACCAAAATAATTGTACTAAACAGGATGTCAATTTTGTTCCTTATCCATACAACTATTAATCAGAAAATATATAAATAGCATATCTAAGTCTATTCCTCAAGAATGATACCTGCACAAAAACCACCATCTACAGCATTGCAATCAAATCTAATAATCAAATCTCTTATTCCAGTTAGATCTATATCATAAGAAATTTCTTCTGTGGTTGTAGATTCTAACGTAAATGTAGGGACAATTTCTTCCTCTCCAGAAAAAATAGTGATTTCTGCGGAACTTCCATTACCCACCATATCTTTTGCAACAACAAAACTAAAAGTCCATGTAACATTAGCTTTTTCTCCAAATGGAATATGGACATCTGCTATAATATGACTTGCTCCTCCTCCCATTGCATAAATCATATTATATACAGACAACTTCATTGCAGTAGGATATGTATTTCCTACAATGTCTCTGTCTTTTTCTTCGTCCCAAGAACTTAAGAATGCTTTAGTAACAGAATCCTGCTTTGGAGAAGATGTAACGAAAATGGATCCTATTTCAACTGAATTATCAGTTTCTTGTAAATTAGTTTCGCTTTTATCTTTGTTTTCTTCTGTACTTTCAGATGACTCTTGCTTCACTTCTTCAGTGGTTACTTGTTCAGTTTCTAAATTGCTTTCAGATTCTTCATTATCCTGTATCGTTTGCTGCTCATCCGGAACACTACTTGGTTGAATCAAAGCTTTATTACCCAGTAATGACACTCCTAGAATTGCAAAAGTTCCAGATAAAATTGCAATCCACGTACTTAGTTTTTCATACCAAGATTTATCTTTCATATACTTTCCCCCTTTATTTTTTATAACAATATAATACTACATTTTCAAAAAAAATGGTATATAAATTATATATTTACGGTGAAATAGTGTGAAAGAAAGCAAATTAAGCCAAAATCGTGATATGGATACAAAAAGCTCGCATTATACAGCTTTTACATTAAAAAAGTCCCTATATTATCTTAATAAGTTTACCTATCCGCAGCAGATTAAGCATGTGCGTGTTCTGATCCGCCGTACCGGTATATCCCACTATACCATTGGCCGCTGCAATCTGCGCCCTGTGTTGATATGAACCGTCTTCACCGATACTCTCCAGAGCTTTTGCTATTGAGTTTCCGTGCCATATGGCGTGCAGATAATACTCAGGCTCCCTGGCTGCTGCTTTGGACGCATAATCAGGAACTCCATAGCCCCTGATAAATTTCCCGTTGACTGGTATGGTTCGGAATTCTACAGCATTATCTTTGTTTCCTTCTATGGCCTTTATCACTCCATCCTGTACAGATACCACGATACCCACATGGTCAGGCCATCCAGTGTTATCCCCGGCCTCGGAATCGTCCCAGTCATAATATATAATGTCTCCAACATCGGGAACATAAGCATCATTTTCTATCCATCTGCCAGCTTTGGCAAAGAGGGAAACCATTTGTCCGCAACTACACTCGGTCGGAATAATATCAGTATAACCGGCAGTAATGGCCGCGGCCGAAACTGTTGCCGCACACCATGAGTCCGTATACTTAAGTTTATAGCCGCGGGCAAGAGGTGTGTGACTATTATAGATATCTATTATTGCCTTATGGCTTCCATCAGCCTCATTATAGCCAAGCCACTGCATAGCACAATCCACCAAGTGTTGCCGTACCTGCGTTTCTTCTGGGAGTCTCTCGGTGTTGGAATCATACCGAATGTCAAAATCCACATTCCCGTTGATACCGGCTATCCGCCCGGAGCTTGTGTATTGCCAGCCTGCAATGTTCCTCCCAATATCGGGTTTTGCGGAAGCATCCGGCGTATCTCCAAACTGCATAACATTATATCCGTTATAATATCGCGCTATCCACATAGGGCAGTCCGCAAACTGAGCAAAATCAAACCAACGCTCCCTATATACATATAGGCCGGTATAGATGCCAAACTCAAAGCCTGCGCCAACAATGTAATTGCACGCAGTCTGGATTAAACCAGTCAACACAGCACTTCCTAATCCTTGCAGGGTCGCCCGGTCTTCCACATCCCACCATATACGACACTTGGTGCCATAGGCTAATAATAAGGCCACCACCTGCTTTGCCTCCTCCAACGCCTGTGTTGGCGTTGTGCCATAGGTATACTTATACACATCAAACGGGATACCCTGCGCCTGACAGCCGGCCACGTTGGCGGCAAATTGGTAGTCTGGTTTTCCAGACCGTCGCACGCTTCTGATAATAGCAAAATCGCAGCCGGCCTTCTTTACCTTCCCCCAATCAATAACACCCTGGTTGTCCGATACGTCAATTCCTTTCAGCATAATATTCCTCCATCAAAAAAGGAAGGGGATTATTCCCCCTCTGTCTGTTCCGCTTTCTGCGTAAGAATCTCTATTGCCTTTTTGATAGCAGAAGGAAGAGGTATTCCCATCAGACCAGCATTTTCCACTATAGATATCAGTTCATTGGCTATAAATCCAATAATGACAGCGTTGCGGATATAATTTACCCCTATTGCCAGATCCAACCGATGCGCGACCAATACAAACAGCAGCGTCATCCCTTTTCTGCACAGGCCCTTCCACCCGGCGCGACTCTCTAAAGCCCCGTTTGCACTTTTGGGACTCTCTTTAAACACCCCCGCCACAATAAGCCCTGCTATGTAATCAATAGACATAAAAATAACCAGTGTAATCAAAGCGCTGTCCCATCCTCCAAGTAAGTATGCAATTCCACTGCCAACAACTCCCACAACTGTACAGATTATTTCCTTGATTCCCTTCATGATTTTCCTCCTATGAGTGTATAATGTGGTCTTTCCCTCTCCTGCAGATTGGGAAAGAATTTATGGAAACATCTATAAAAAAGATACCGGATCCAGTCATCCAGAATTATCCCGGCAGCCGAAATCGGTATCCATAATAAAAAGTAGTACAAGCATATCTGGCCCAGCAAAT
>OFMJ01001689.1_pt1 | contig 15613 bp, 17 predicted proteins | sample 1541801 | NCBI WGS metagenome assembly OFMJ01 (sample SAMN04209234, study PRJEB22552) | human gut metagenome | biome: gut; material: feces | host: Homo sapiens | place: USA: Oklahoma
CCGATGGATGAAGCTGAGCGTGGTGGCCGAGGGCGTGGAGACGAGGGAACAGCTCGAACGCCTGCGGGAGATCGGATGCGACTACGTGCAGGGCTATTATTTTGCCAGGCCCTCCCCCTGCGGTGAATTCGAACAGATGCTTCAGCGCTGGCAATGGAGACCGGAACGGGAGGCTGGCCCGCTGGACGGTGTGTGTGAGCCCGCCGAGCAGATCCTTCTGGTGGCGGATGAGGACCCGGCGTACAGAACGCAGGTCCGAAGGACATTTGATGGGCGATATCGGATCGCAGAGGCGGCCGACAGCGATGCGGCCTTGGAGGATATCGAGCGGTATGAGGGAAGGTTGGCCGCCGTCATTTTAAGCCTGACGCTTCCGGGGCCTGGGGACTTTCCCGTGCTGAAAGCCCTCCAAAGAGAAAAGAAGTTTTGGGATGTGCCCATTATTGCCACCGCCCCCGCAGACGACCCGATGGAGGAGACGGCGCTGGAAATGGGGGCGGACGAATTCATCGGGAAACCCCACTCCCAGAAGAAGCTCCTGCTGCGGACCATTCGGGCTGTAAAAAGCGCCTCCTCACAAGCGCGGGAGCATCTTTTGCGGCAGGAGGCCCATCAGGATTATCTGACCGGGCTGCTTAACCGCCGCGGGTTGCTCGACGCTGTGCAGGGGCTGTGCGAGGGAGACATGCCGGCAGCGCTCTACCTCTTTGATCTGGATGACCTGAAACGGATCAACGATATGCTGGGTCACATGGAGGGAGACAGGATGATCCGGCAATTTGGGGCGCTGCTTCGCGCCCACACACGGGCCAGCGATATCGTGGCGCGGTTCGGCGGAGATGAATTTGTGGTCGTCATGCGTCAGATGCGCGGAGAGGAGAGCGCCCTGGAAAAAGGGGAGAAGATCTGTCGCGCATTCCGGGAGGCTGTGTTTGCAGAGCATACCACTGTAACGTGTACGGCGGGAGTCGTGTTGTGCGAGGCATCAAAATCCGTATATGAGATGATTGGACGAGCAGACCAGGCGCTCTATCGTGCGAAGAACAGCGCCAAGGGCACTTGTCAGCTATGGAAAGAGTGAGAGAAGTGAACGTGAGTATGAGCGCGGTGGAAACTGCGCGGGAGTTTTGCAGGGCTTGGTTCGAAAAGCTGGACCTGGATGAAGTGATTGCATTTTTAGCGGAGGATATCACCTTTGTCGGGACCGGCGAGGATGAGTTTGTCCGGGGAAAGCCCGGCATGGCCGCCCGTGAGGCAGGATATTTCTGAGCTTGCCGAGCCCTTTGTATGCCGGATGGAGACGATCCACGAGCTTTCTCTTGCGGCGTGCGCACATTCTCTGGCGGTATCCCTGACGCTGAAGAACTCCATCGTGCTGACCCGGGAGGAGGGTGGCAGATCAGAAGCCTCCATGTGGCGGAACCGGGCAGCAGCCAGCGTGGCGAAGAGCATTATCCACAGACGCTGGTGATGGAGAGGATTGTCCGGCAAAGGCAGGAACTGCTCAACCGAAAACGGCAGAGCGGCGACCTCCTCCGTGTGCATCGACATCACCGCCCAGCGGGAGGCACAGGACGAGGTGCTTCATCTTTACAACAATATCCCGGGCGCGGTGTTCCGCTGCCGCTATGACGCTGACTTTTCCGCGATTGACGCAAACGACAAGTTTTTTGAATTCACGGGCTACACCCGTGAGGAATTCACAGCCATGGGCAACCGGATGTCCGCCGTGATCGATGCGGCGAATTTTGCGGAGATCCTGGAGAAGGTGCGTATTTAACTGGAGGACCATCCCCATTGTCGCTATGACGGCCAACGCCTTTGCGGAAGACGTTCAAGCCGCGCTGGAGGCCGGAATGAATGCGCACGCCGCCAAGCCGACCGACATGCGCGCGCGGTGCGCGACCCTGCTGAGCCTGATCAAACGGGCCTGATGAAAGTGAGCAGGGCAAGAGAAGGGAGAGATGTGATATGGATATGTTGGAACTGATAAAATCCCGCCGGTCAACAAGAAAATTCCTGAGCAGACCGGTGGAAGAGGAAAAAATAGACGCCATTATCGAAGCGGGCCGATATGCGCCCAGCGGGGGAAACAACCAGAGCTGTCACTTTGTTGTGGTAGAGGACGGGGAGAAGCTCAACGAACTTGCTGAACTGGTCCAGAGGGAATTCAGCGGCATGGAATACGATGCACACACCTATGCGTCCCTGGTGACTTCTATCCAGAGATCGAAACAGGGAAACTATACTTTTCATTACCATGCGCCGCTGCTGATCATCGTCACCAATCAAAAGGGCTATGGAAACGCGGTGGCGGACAGCGCCTGTGCGATAGAGAATATGATGCTGATGGCAAACGGCCTGGACCTGGGAAGCTGCTGGATCAATCAGCTCCGGTGGTTGGATGAAAACGCTGCGCTCCGGACATTTTTGAAGAACTTCCAGATTGGGGAGGCGGAGACTCTCTGCGGCTCTGTGGCGATTGGATATGCAGATACAGAGGACGGCCTTCCGCCGCGCACACCGCTGAGAAGGAAAGGAAATTTGGTCACCTGGATCCGGTAGACAGGGGCGCGGGAACGGCAGACCGGGCCCGCATTTGGGACTCACTCACAATCTGGAGCGGTTATGCCGCCCGCCGCAGTCCGCTAAGAAATGCAGCGTGGGCCCCGGTCACGCTTTGAGTGTTGCGGAAAGTGCGGCACATATGTTACCATAGGAGAAAAGATGACGCGCCGCAGTGTGTCCGATACAGGGAGGGGGCGCGTCGTTTGGACGTATATTTCAAAGATGAGGAGGAACTGCAATGAGGCAGGATATGATCCTAGTGTTGGATTTGGGCAGCGAGGAGAACCCCCGTTTGGCCCGGGAGATTCGCGCTCTGGGCGTTTATAGCGAGATCCACCCCCATGACATCACACTGGAGGAGCTCAAAGCCCTCCCAAATGTGAGGGGAATCATCCTTAACGGCGGGGCAAACCGTGTGGTGGACGGGGTAGAGATCGACGTCAGCAAGGATATCTATAACTATGAGGTGCCCGTCCTCCTGGCCGATCACAAGGGGGACAAGCCCTGGCCGGAGGATGCGCAGGAGAGGAAAGAAGCGCTTTCCAACTTTGTTTTTGGCATCTGCGGTGCCCAGCCCAACTGGAACATGGACAATTTCATTGCTGACCAGATAGAGCTGATTCGGCAGCAGGTAGGGGATAAGCAGGTCCTGCTGGCGCTTTCCGGCGGGGTGGACTCCTCCGTGGTGGCGGCCCTCCTGATCAAGGCGATCGGGAAACAGCTCACCTGTGTCCACGTGAACCACGGACTGCTACGGAAAGGTGAGCCGGAGCAGGTGGTGGAAGTATTCCGGCACCAGATGGATGCCAATCTGGTCTATGTTGATGCCGTGGACCGCTTCCTGGACAAGCTGGCCGGAGTAGATGATCCGGAGCAGAAGCGGAAGATCATCGGGGCGGAATTCATCCGTGTCTTTGAGGAGGAGGCCCGAAAGCTGGAGGGGATCGACTTCCTCGCGCAGGGGACGATTTATCCTGACATCATTGAATCCGGGACCAAGACGGTGAAGGCGGTCAAATCCCATCATAACGTGGGCGGTCTTCCTGAGGACCTGGGATTCCAGCTGGTGGAGCCACTGAAAATGCTCTTTAAGGACGAAGTGCGCGCATGCGGCAAGGCGTTGGGCCTGCCGGACAGTATGGTGTACCGGCAGCCGTTCCCCGGACCCGGCTTGGGTGTGCGCTGCTTGGGCGCCATCACCCGGGACCGGCTGGAGGCCGTCCGGGAGTCTGACGCCATCCTCCGGGAGGAGTTCGCCAAGAACGGCCTGGAGGGCAAGGTGTGGCAATACTTCACCGCCATCCCCGACATCAAGTCCGTCGGCGTCCGGGATAATAAGCGGGCCGACGAGTGGTGTGTCATCATCCGCGCCGTCAACACTGTGGATGCCATGACCGCCACTGTGGAGAACGTGCCATTTGACCTGCTTCAGCATATCACCCAGCGAATCACCGACGAGGTGAAGGGCGTCAACCGCGTCCTTTTCGACCTGACGCCGAAGCCCACGGGGACCATTGAGTGGGAATAATTTTTTTAGAAAACTGAAAAAAGTGAAACCCGCAAACCCTTGCAAATCAAGGGTTTGCGGGTTTCTGATTTTCTGGACAGAGTTTGACTTTGCGGAACATTTGCGGTATATTTAGGGCATGAAATGCGGAACAAGTCAGACTTAGGAGGTGCAACTGATGAAATACACCGCTGTTAGTGTTCGTCAATTAGACCGCAAGGGAAAACCGTGGCAAGCAAGAGCAAAATATAAAGATGTGTTTGGCAAGTGGAAAGAACTTAGTAAGATGTTGCCTGATGCAAAAGGCAAGAAAGACGCTCAGCGGATAGCGAAAGAATGGTTAGACGCTCTTAATGCCGAAGCTGATTTAATGCCAAATGCAGGAAAGGCAAATACAGTAGATAAAACCTATAAAGAATATCTTCAACACCAGTTAGACACAGGCGAAATAGAAAAAAGCACTTATAGTAATAGCTTGTATTCGTATAACAAGTATATAAAGCCTTATTTGGGAGATTATATGTTTGCAACGATTGATAATACAGTTATTAACAGTTGGCTAACAAAACTGTACCAATTAGGACTATCACAAAATACGATACATACAACTTATGCAAGATTGAAGAAAGTATATAATTACTTTTACAATAACGGCGAACTATTAAAAGACCCATTCAAAGGCGTAAAGATGCCTAAAAAGGGAGATACAAAAGTAACCCATTTGACCAATGAACAAATGGATAATGTTTTAGAAGCTGTTTATTTAGACTTTGAGCCGCAAGACCCAATGTATGTCGGAATACTATTAGCTTTCTATGCTGGTTTAAGGCGCGGTGAAATATGCGGATTAAGGTGGAATGATATAGACTTCTATAAGCATACTATAAGAGTTAGGTCGGCAGTAGGCGTAAGTGATGGAAAAGGATTAGGCGACTATACTAAAAATCCTAAAAACAAGAGTTCTAACAGAACTTTTCCTATGTTGCCACAATTAGAGCAAGCACTCAAAGAGCGAAAAGCAATTATAAATCCAGACGATAATTGGTTTATAGTAGGCGAAGAAGAACAGTTCATGCGTCCGCAACAGTATAACCGCCTGTTTAGCGAGTTTGTAGAACGAAATAATTTAGTTGATGCCTATGGGAAAAAGATTGTACCGCATGGATTAAGGCACAATTTTGCAACTGTTGGTATTCGTGCGGGAATGGATATTGCGAGTTTAGCACTTATGATGGGACACGCAAGCAGAGCAATGACATTAGATACTTATGGTGACGCTAATGCAGATGCTTTAAGTCTTGCAAGTGCTAAGCTAAAAGACACATTTAAGGAGAATACTTCCTATTGGGAAGATGAAGAAGAATAAGGGGGAAATATGTGTAATACAGATTTGCCGCTTGCCCTGATAGTGGAAGAAATATTAGAATGGGAAAAGCCAAAAGAACAAGCGGCACAAGAGAACGATAATACCAAAGGGGAGCGGCAAGAAAAATAGCCGCTCCCCTTGTTTCGTTGTATCGTATTTGTAGCCTCTCTGGTGGCCTCTGAGCCTCTTTGACGGTCTGGGTGTGGGTCAATCCTCTGAACGGATTAAAAAGCTTCTACGGGCGTTCTGTGGCCTTGTGAGCGTGTCCCGCTACCCCGTGGGGAAACTACCGCCGCCGTCACTACCTGCGGCGGCCGCTGGCCGCCTCCGGTGCTTGGCGTCTCCTGCTCCCGCTACCTCCGCCGCGTGGGTATTACTTTCCCTGCTTGGCGGCTAAGGCCGCTTGAAGTTCAGCAAGGGTATCTTTCATTTTATCGGTTTTCTGCTTACCCTTTGGTGCAAGTTCGGGGAAGTATTTAGCAACAAAGGCATTTCTAACATCAATAAAGGTCGGGTCACGCATAACGGGCTTTCCATCTTCCCCCATTACGACTTTGCCTTTTTTCTTCTTTTCAACAGGTGTTTCCATAGTAACAATTAGCCATTGAATATCATCAGCATCTTTTGCCATAATATCGGCTTTAATATGTTCGATTTTAATTTCTTTAATATTTGTAATTTCAGTCCCACCTATGATATAGATTTTTTTGTTAATCGCATTTTCACTCATATTCCTTACCTCTTTCTATATTTTATTAGTGTGCTTATCTTAATTAGATTTTATAGCGACAATATTGTTTTGTCAATAGAAAAGGCGGCTTGCATTGAGTAGCAAGCCGCCTTTATTAAATCATAATCCCAATAACTGCTTTTTCTTAGCATCAAACTCTTCTTGAGTAATAATACCGCTATCCATCAAGTCCTTAAATTTCTTGAGTTCGTCAGCGGCAGAAGCCTGCTGAACAACAGTTCCTTGGGGCTTAGAACGCTCAAGGATTTTTTCCTCTACAAAATCTTTAATTTTTTCTGCCATTTCATTTCCCTTTTTAGAAACGATAATCGTGTTTTCTCCCGCAGAAGCGAAAAGGCCTCCTTGCTGCTCTATACTACCCAAAACGGTAAACTCAAGGAAGCCATTTGTAAGTCCAGCCTTTTTGAATTGTACGGCTTGAATAGTTGACATTGCAATGGTCTTTGCACCCGATAATCCATGCGCTCCAACGCCAAAGAATCCTTTTCTCTCAATTACAATCTTGTCATCATAGACAGCAAGCTGGCCATCTACACCTTTGAATTCAAATTTCAATTCAGACATAATAATTCCTCCTAACACTAAATTTGTGCTTTGTGTTTATTACAGATACTACTTTACTACGAAAAAAGATATTAGTCAACTTTAAATAAAGATTTTGCTTTCTTAATAAAAGATGTTAGACCGTATAAACTAACAATAGGGGTGAGCCTATGGATTATGAATTGTTAGGAAAGCGAATTAGAGATGAACGACTGCTATTGCGGCTAACGATTGAACAATTAGCTGAAATGGTAAATAAAAGCACTAACTATATTGGGCAGATTGAACGGAACGATGGAAAGCCCAGTTTAGAAACAGTTGTTGATATTGCTAACGCGTTAGGTACAACAGTAGATACATTATTACAAGATAGTGTTTTATATGAAAATGATAATTTAGTAACTAAGGAAATGAATATTGTACTACAATCATTAGATGATAAGGGAAAACAATTTATATTAGAAGTTGCAAAGAAGTATAAGCACTTTCATAATAATGTTAGTCCGTAAAGGTATACCTTAACGAACACATAGAAACACCTTGAAAACCTACCCTTTTCCAGTTCGTAAAAGTCGTAAAATAATTTGCGAATGTCCGTATAATGCACTTGACTTTTACGAACACATTTGATACACTAATATCAACAAGGAAAGCAAGGGAGGATAAGAAAATGGAAAGCCGTATTTATGGATATGCAAGAGTAAGCACGAAAGAGCAAAACTTAGATAGACAGTTAGTAGCCCTTAGAGAACAAGGGATTGAAGAACGAAATATTATCATAGATAAAGAGAGCGGCAAAGACTTAGATAGAAAAGGTTATCAGTCCTTAGTCAATACTATGTTGCGCCGTGGCGATACTCTGATTATTAAATCCCTTGATAGACTTAGCCGCAATAAGTGCGATATAAAAAAAGAACTGGAATGGTTCAAAGATAACGGTATTCGGCTAAAGGTTATCGACTTGCCGACAACTATGGCCGACTTTCCAGAGGGTCAAGAGTGGGTCATGGAAATGGTTAATAACATTCTGATTGAAGTATTAGGCACGATTGCCGAACAGGAACGGGCGAACATCAAACAGCGACAGGCCGAGGGTATCGCCGCCGCCAAAGAGAAAGGCGCAGACTTGGGCAGACCGAAAGCGCAGAAGCCCGAAAACTGGGATAGCGTTATAGCTGAATGGAAAGCTGGAAAGATTACCGCTGTAAAGGCTATGGAACTAACGAACACTAAGCGGACTACTTTCTATAAACTGCTGAATAATTAAGATGATACTTGCTGAACTAACCAACTTACAGGCAATGAGATATAAATAATATAATAGCTGGTACAAACAGAAACAAGCGGCGCATACTGCGCCGCTTGTTTCTATTTGTCCAGCATAGTATTGATGGATATAAAAAGGGAAAGTAGAGGCGATAGCGATTAAATAAGGTAAGCGTCGTAGCCGAAAAATCCCTAATAATAGTATAGTTAATATAGTTTCTCTATTGCCATTATAGCACAAAAATTTTTTTAGGTAAAATAGTCGTTATAGGTAAAGTAAGGAGCAAGGCAACAATACCACCGCCGCCAATAGCCGTTTCTGCTGTGCTTGCGTGGCAGTCGGGGAAACGGTCAAGAAAAGCCCAGAGCGGCAAAGCGCAAGCGAATATCCCGAAATGCTCCCCGCCCCCTCTGGCCGCTCCTGTGAGCCTCTGCATGGCCTACCGCCGCCGATAAGGGAAACTAAGCCTTGAGGGCCGTGGGCGTGGCCTGTGGCCTCTCTGGTGCGTTGTGGGCGTGTTCTGCTATCCGCTTCACTTGGTCGTTATAGGTGTAGAAAATGGGTTTGAAAACTGGCGCAGATAGCAAACGAAAAAAGACAGAAGATACAATGGTTTTGTAAGCTGACTATGAGGTATAAGAGCAATTAAAAAAGTAGCAGTTATAGAAATAATATTCCACAAGTGTTCTTAATATTTGCTACAAAAATAATTTTGATTTAAAATTATAGTATAAACCTATAAAGGGGGATAAAAAGCTATGGATTTCATCAATTCCATGCAATTATATTACTTATTAAAGGCAAGTAAGCTAAGTGAGAAAGAAATTGCTTATCAACTGATGGAAATATAGAGAAAAGAAGCACTAAATTACTTTAATTCTGATGTAAAACTAAGCGATTTAGAGAAAAATATAGCAAAATTATTAGGAAAAGAGTTAGTAAAGACTATTACTGTTCCCTTTAAACTATAAGAAAGTAATTGGTGGCTTGTTCCGCTCGTCTCCAACAATTTTTTCGTTTTCTTCAAATTATGCGGAACAATATGCGGAACATATAACGATACAAGTGCCGCAAAGCCTTGATATTAAAGGAAAAATTAGAAAAAAGATTTGAATGAGTGGGAATAGAGTTCTTGACACGGTGAAAACCACGATTTGCCAAGACGTCCAATCAAGCCAAACGAGGCGGCCTGATCTTTAAGATCAAGCCGCCTCGTTTGATTTTACGTATGACAGTCGGAGAGAAAAAGGCGGAAAGGGGTGGGAGCCGTCAAATTTGACAACAAAGATGGATAGCCTCCCGCATCTTGCCTGCGAACGCATCATGAGAATCCAAGGTCCGTTTCCATTTCTGACCACAGATCCAAAGCATTTCGACCGCTGTCTCGGCAAACGGCGCCAGGTGCGCAGTTTCGGGGGAGGAGAGAATCACCGCTGTCAGTTTCCGGCGGAATTGGGCGTTGCTTTGATCCACTTCCTCTCCCATTACACGATTGCAGTGAAACTCCCAATCAGGAATCGATTCGGGAGTAAAGAGGCCGACATAACACCCGAACCACGCATCAAGAGCATGAAAAATCCGTTCCTCCAGAGAGAGGACTTTCGTGTCCAGTGCGAGAGTCACCGCCTGCATACTGTCGTCAAGAGCCTTTTCAACAGAACATTTCAGAAGTTCATCCTTGTTCTGGAAATGGAAATACAGGCCTTGACGAGTGAGTCCTGCGGCTTTGGCGATATCCTCCATAGAGGTTTTTTTAAAACCATAGCGCAGAAAGGTCCGCAAAGCGATTTGCAGCACATATTCTTGTTTTTCCAAGTTTTCTTTTTTCATATGGAAAGCTTAATCTATTTGACACGTCTCGTCAAGGGTGTCTGTCCATCTCTTGACCGCGATTTTGTGAGGTCAGGTAGGAAACAAGATATAAAGTGACTTGACAATATTGACGTTAAGTGTAAAAATAGTATAAAAATGAGGCCGGTTCCGGGAGGGCCGACTTTCGCTGGGAGCGAGAATGAGATGGGAGAGCAAAATGATTTTAGCCGGGGAAGTGTTTGGAAGCACATTGTGAACCTGGCGGTGCCCATGACGGTGGCACAGATAATAAATGTTCTATATAATATTGTGGACCGGATTTATATTGGACATATCCCTGGGGCGGCTACGGATGCCTTGACGGGTGTGGGTCTGGCGCTCCCCATTATCACAATGATCAGTGCGTTCGCCAATCTTTTCGGGATGGGCGGCGCCCCGCTCTGCTCGATTGCAAGAGGCGCCCATGCATACAAAAGAGCGGAATCGATCATGGGGACGTCCTTCTTCATGCTCTTAGGTACAGGCATTCTTTTGACGCTCGCTTTTGAGACGTTCCGTACACCGGTTCTTCAGATGTTTGGCGCAAGCGCCCAGACGATGCCCTATGCGAATACATATATTGCGCTTTATCTGCTCGGCACCGTCTTTGTGATGATAAGCCTGGGGATGAACAGCTTCATCAATGCTCAAGGATTTGGCAAAACAGGGATGCTCACTGTTTTGATCGGGGCAATTCTGAACATTCTCTTGGACCCCATCTTTATCTTCGCACTCGACATGGGGGTGAAAGGGGCTGCGCTTGCGACTGTGATCTCACAGGGCATTTCCGCACTTTGGGTGCTTCGGTTCCTGACGGGGAAAAAGGCACTGCTGCGATTGCGCCTTGCGGCGATGAGACCGGCGCTGGAACATTTGAAAGAAATCCTCGCCCTGGGGATGTCCGGCTTTGTCATGTATATCTCAACGAGCATAGTACAGATTGTCTGCAACGTCTCCTTGGCGCGTTATGGAGGCGATCTGTATATCGGAGTCATGACGGTCTTGACCTCGATCAGAGAGATCGTATATACTCCATTGACGGGCCTCACAAACGGCGCACAGCCCGTGATCGGATACAATTACGGCGCAAAGGAATATGCAAGGGTGAAGCAGAGCATACGCATGATGACGGTGGCTTGTCTGGCCTTTACTTTGGCTGCCTGGGCGGCCGTCCTGCTGTTTCCGCATCGATTCATCCAGCTCTTCAACAGCGAGGACCTAATGTTGGAGGCCGGGGTCCCCGCCATGCATATCTACTTTTTCGGGCTTTTTATGGCGGCGTTTCAATTTTCAGGCCAATTTACATTTGTAGCGCTCGGAAGATCAAAAGAGGCAATTTTCTTCTCTACCCTCCGAAAGCTCCTGATCGTTGTCCCTCTGACGCTGATTTTACCAATGGTCGGAAACCTGGACGCGAACGGTGTGTTTCTGGCGGAGCCAATCTCCAATTTTATCAGCGGAGCGGCCTGCTATGCCACCATGTATTTTGTCGTTTGGAAAAGGATGCTCTCTAAACAAGAGGTCTGATTCCATGGAAAGACCCTGCGGGGAAGCCTCAAGAATCGCTTTTCGACGCCTCCCAGCCCAAGCGCCTGATTTCTCTCAAAAACCGCGAATTTGTACCGGCGGGCACTTGCATTTTGACAGGTGAAATCATATAATGAAGCAAGTTGTGAGGAAAACTGCGTTTGGAGGAGTCGCAATGAAGGAGCTATCCCAAATTGCCTCGGCGGTCCGTGCCTCGACCACCCTGGCAATTGATGCTATGTTCAAGCAGATGAAGGCGGACGGCGTGGATGTAATCGGATTTGGCGCCGGAGAGCCGGACTTTCCTACCCCGGATAACATCAAAGAGGCGGGAATCACCGCGATCCGGGAGAATTTTACCCGTTATACGCCGACGCCCGGTATTCCGGAACTGCGTCAGGCGGTCTGCGCCAGACTGAAGGCAGACTGCGGTCTCGATTATGTGCCGGCCCAGATCGTTGTGGCCAGCGGTGCCAAGCATGCTCTCTATGCCGCTCTCCATGCGTTGGTGAATCCGGGAGATGAAATCATTGTTCCTGCCCCTTTCTGGGTCACTTATTTTGAAATGGTCCGTATGATAGGGGGGATTCCTGTCATTGTCTCCGCCGATGAGTCCGAACACTTTAAGATCACACCGGAACGGCTTGCCGCATCCGTGACGCCCAAGACCAAAGCCATCCTTTTAAACAATCCCTCCAACCCTACAGGCATGGTGTACAGCAGGGAGGAACTCCAAGCGTTGGCGGCTGTGTGCGTTGAAAAGGATATCTATATTATTGCGGATGAGATTTATTATCGCCTGGTTTACGACGGCCGGAGCTTTACCAGCATCGCCAGCTTGGGGAAGGATGTAAAGGAACGGACCATCGTAATTAACGGTGTGTCCAAATCCTATGCTATGACCGGCTGGAGGATCGGATATGCTGCGGCGCCGGAGCAGATCGCGAGGGTCATGGCCAATTATCTGAGTCACTCCACCGCGGCGCCCTGCTCGATCGCGCAGAAGGCCGCCGTGGAGGCGCTGAATGGTCCCCAGGATACTGTGGAGGCCATGCGGAAGGCATTTGAGACGCGACGGAATCACCTTGTGGAACGGATGAACCGTATTCCAGGCGTAAGCTGCCTCAAGCCGGAGGGGGCTTTTTACGTGATGATGAATCTCAGAGAGCTGCTCGGCAAAACGCTACACGGAACTCCGATCCACGATGCCGACGATTTTGCCGACGTGTTCCTCAAACAGGGGCTGGTAGCCGTCGTGCCCGGGAATGGGTTCGGCGCGCCGGAATTTGTGCGCTGGTCCTATGCCACCTCTATGGAGAACATCGATGCGGGGCTGGACCGGCTGGAAAAATTCCTGGCAGAGTGAGCAACACTTGCGGAGCGGACCTTGTGTCCGCTCCCTTTTTGTGGTATGATGCTTTCAATCGAAAGATTGTGTGGGAGGTCGAACATGAGTAATACAAATATCTATGAGAGTCCGCTGTCCTCTCGATACGCCAGCGACGAGATGCTCTATCTATTTTCACCCGACAAAAAGTTTGCGACCTGGCGCAGGCTGTGGGTGGCTCTTGCGCGGGCGGAGATGGAGCTTGGTCTGCCTGTTACAAAGGAGCAGGTGGAGGAGCTGGAGGCCCATATAGACGACATCAACTACGAGGTGGCGGCGGAAGAAGAGAAGAAGCTGCGCCACGACGTCATGGCTCATGTTCACGCCTACGGCGCACAGTGCCCCAAGGCGATGCCCATCATCCATCTGGGCGCCACAAGCTGCTATGTGGGGGACAACACAGACATTATACTGATGCGGGAGGGCTTGATCCTGATTCGGGATCAACTGGTCCGCGTCCTCCACACCCTTGCCCGCTTTGCCGAAACCTATCGGGCGCTCCCGACCCTAGGCTTTACCCATTTTCAACCAGCGCAGCTGGTGACGGTGGGGAAGAGAGCCACGCTATGGATGAATGAGCTGCTGATGGATCTGGAGGAGGTGGAGCACCGTATCTCCACTTTAAAGCTGCTGGGGTCCAAGGGAACGACCGGTACCCAGGCCAGCTTCCTGGAGCTCTTTGAAGGCGACCATGAAAAGGTCAAACTGCTGGAGGAGAAGATCGCCAAGGAGATGGGCTTTACAGAGGTGGTGCCCGTGTCGGGGCAGACCTATTCGCGTAAAGTGGACGCCAATGTGCTAGCGACCCTCTCCGGCATTGCGCAGTCCGCCAGCAAATTTGCGACGGATCTGCGGCTGCTGTGTCATCTGAAGGAGGTGGAGGAGCCCTTTGAGAAGAACCAGATCGGTTCTTCCGCCATGCCTTATAAGCGCAATCCCATGCGCTGTGAGCGCATTTGCTCTCTGGCGCGCTATGTGATCGCCGACGCGCAGAATCCAGCGATCACAGCCGCTACGCAGTGGTTTGAGCGGACGCTGGATGATTCCGCTAACAAGCGTATCTCTGTGCCCGAGGCATTCCTCTCGGTCAATGCCATCCTCAATATTTATGAGAATGTGTGTGCCGGACTGGTGGTCCATGAGAAGGTCATCGACCGCCACATCCAAGAAGAGCTCCCCTTTATGGCCTCGGAGAATATCATGATGGATGCGGTGAAACGGGGGGGAGACCGCCAGCAGCTCCATGAGCGTATCCGCGTGCTCTCCCAGGAGGCGGGACGAAATGTAAAGGATTTGGGCCTCACCAATAATCTCATCGATCTCATGGCCGCAGATCCCATGTTTGGGATGACCAGAGAAGAACTGACCGCTCACTTGGAGGCATCCCGTTATATTGGGCGGTGCCCGGAGCAGGTGGAGGAATTCTTGGAGGGGGCGGTCCGGCCCGTGTTTGAAAAATACCCTCAGGCGCTGAGGGGAAAAGATGTGGAACTCAAAGTCTGATTGAAAGGGGATTAGGTTCTATGGCGAACGCAGTGCGCCGCATCGGGGTCTTTACCAGCGGAGGAGATGCGCCGGGGATGAACGCCGCGATCCGCTCTGTTGTACGGACGTCGCTTCATATGGGGATCGAGTGCATCGGGATCCGGAGAGGCTATAACGGGCTCGTAAACGGCGATTTCATTCCACTGGATTTTGAAAGCGTGAGCGGCCTGAGCCGCCGGGGCGGCACGATGCTCTATTCTGCCCGAAGCGAGGATTTCCGCGGCGAGGCAGGGCAGGAGAAGGCCGTGGCAACCTGCAAACTGCTGGGGCTGGAAGGCGTAGTGGGGATCGGCGGCGACGGCACGTTCCGCGGCCTGCTGGAGCTTTCCCGCCGTGGAGTGGCGGTGGTCGGGCTCCCGGGGACCATTGACAATGACATCGCCTGTTCCACGTATACAATCGGGTTCGACACCGCCTGCAATACGGCGCTGGATTCCATCGACAAGCTGAGGGACACCATGCAGTCCCATGAACGGTGCTCCGTGGTAGAGGTCATGGGGCGGCACGCGGGGCATCTGGCCCTCTATGTGGGCGTGGCCTGCGGGGCCACCTGCGTCTTGGTTCCGGAGCGCCCCGTGGACTTTGAAGCGGATGTGGTGGAGCCGATCCGCCGGGCCCGGCTGGGTGGCCGCACCCATTTTATGGTCATTGTGGCCGAGGGCGTGGGCAGCGCCTATGATGTGGCCAAAAAGATCACGGAGGCTACATCGCTGGATACCCGCGTCACTGTGCTGGGCCATGTCCAGCGGGGCGGCGCACCTACGGCCCGGGACCGGGTAGCGGCCACTTACATGGGGTATGAGGCGGTGCGCCTGCTGGCCGAAGGCAAGAGCAACCGCGTGGTCTGCGTGCAGGGGGACACCTATGTGGACTACGATATCACCGAGGCCCTGAAGATGAAGAAGGGGCTGGATGAACAGACCTATACGGTCATGCGGGCACTGACCGGAGTGGAGCAGAGATAGAAGAAAAGCCGCCGGATGCATTCTTATCCGGCGGCTTTTTGGCGATTGATTACAGATCGGTGGTAAGCACCTTGTTCAGTTTTGCAAAGCGGGGAAGGGCATGCTCCTTGGGGCGCGCGGGCTCTCCCTGGATCAGGGGCAGCACATAGTCGATAAAGGCCTGTTCGACGCCATTCCCTTCCGCGTTGATCCACTCCCGGGGAACCTTCTTTTCAAAGTTCGCCACGATATCCAGGGGCTCCAGCACGGTTTTGCACTCGTACTTTCCGCCGTCCCTGGTGCACTGGAAGGCCACCATCTTGTCGGTGTTTCCCGCCACGGCGGCCTCCACCGCCA
>OFMJ01001691.1_pt1 | contig 15591 bp, 8 predicted proteins | sample 1541801 | NCBI WGS metagenome assembly OFMJ01 (sample SAMN04209234, study PRJEB22552) | human gut metagenome | biome: gut; material: feces | host: Homo sapiens | place: USA: Oklahoma
ATAGTTTGTGGACGAATCGTCGCTTGTGCCGGAGCCGCTTGTGCCGGAGGAGCTGGAGCCGCCGGCACTGTTCGAGTTACCGGCGTTACTGGCGTTGGCATTCACCGAACCATCGCCCCATTTCGGCCCGCAGCCAACAATGATCGCCACAAGTATCGCCACGGTCACTACGGCGGCAATAATCACGCGTGCCAGTCGTTTCTTATTCAAATCAGCCTCTTCCGGTTGCGTCGGCTGCGTCGGATTGGTCGACAGTGCCGCCGTGGTGGACGCGACGCCGGCAACTCCAGCATCGCCTTTCGTGGCTGCGGCTCAGTCCGTGCCATTGGTGCTGTTATTGCCACTGGCCGTTCCGTCAGTTCCGTCACCGCCATCGGTGGCCGTGGACTCGTCGGCCTTCTGCAGGGCCTGCTTGAACTGCTTGGCCTGCTTGTCATACTCGGCTTTTGCGGCGTTGGCTTTGCTGATGGTGAAGGAGGTGTCGGCGGCACAGCTCAGCGTTTTCGGAGCGGTGACTTCCGCCTGGTGAAGTTCGGCAAGCTTGTCGAGGTCGTAAGACTTGTCAAAACTGGTGAACGCTTCGGAGATTTTTGCCTTCAGCTGGAACGCTTTCGAATAAGAGGTGTTCATGGCCGTGACGGCTTCCTTGCAGTCGTTTAGCGCGGCCAGGTCACGCATTTGCTGCGACGTACGTATGCCTGTGAATCCGAAAATCGCACCCAGAACGACAACTACGACGACTACGGTGATAATGATTTGGCGGTAGAAGCGCTTTACATGCTGGTTCGTCCAAGCGTCGCCATCGCTGATGCCTTGCGCTATGACATCGTCGAACGGGTCTTGCGGTTGACGGGATTCGTTGGATTTAACGGATCCGTCTGCTTCGAGCGATTGCTGATCGCTGGTCTCGGCCATGTCGCCACTGACGATTGTGCGTGTTCCGGTTGCGTTGGTGTCGATCGAGTTGGTGTCGGCTGCGCTGCTGCTGGTAGCGGCGTCAATACCGTCGGCAGAAGTGTCGGGCGTTGTGCTTCCGGCAATTGTTCTCGGTGCGCGTGATGAGGTATTTTCCTCGCTTGGCTTCGTGCCGTGCCGTGCCATAACCCCTCCAGAATCTGCCCGCTATTCTGTGATCCTCGGTGCCGGCTTCCGGTCCTGGTCAATGCTGACCGTGCCGAGTGCCCACCTGAAATGCCAATATACAGCGTACGATACCCGTTTGTCCCCGATTTACCGCACTCGTGTTGCCTCATATAATGCACGTGGCCATTCTTCAACTTCTGCATGCTTGCCGGAACTTCTTAAAATTTTTGAGAAGTGCTGTGCTGGGGTTGCGGGGTGCGGTTAGAGTTGACGATTAGGGCGTTTGTGCCGAATATTTGGGGCTGATGACTTTATTCAAGAGAGGCTGACGAATGGTTTCGCCACATCATGTTTTGAAGATTACGACTGCGCTGTCTGCGGTTGCGTTGGCGGCTTCCGTCGCGGTTGCGCCGGCTTACGCATTGCAGGATATTGCGATTGAGGATGCTGTTGCGCAGAGCGGTCCCGTTACTGCAGATAATGGCGTTGTTATGCAGTCTGACGATCAGCCGGATGATCAGACGGGCGATCAACAATCGCAAGACAGCATGCCTGACAATCCGAATGCGAAACTTCCGGATACCGTCAGTGGCGAGATTTCTGACGATGCAACTGTAGTTTCGGAAGACCTGGCCGTTACCTCCGAAGGTGAGGTTAAGAATATTGAAACCGGCGAAACCGTGACCGATGCGACACTGGTCGGTACGCAGGATCAGCAGCCGGATCCGCTCGCCAAAACCAATGGCGAATCCTTCATTCCGGTAAGTGCGGAAGATGTAAAAAATGCTGTAGCCGACGCGAACGTACAGCTCTCCAAATTCGAAAGCAATGAATACGGTGCGCACTGGGGCACTTACAACAATACGAAAGCCTTCTTCGACTATCAGAACAACCTGTTCGTGCAGCAAGCCAAAGGCGTGATTGACGTTTCCGAATGGCAAGGCGACATCGACTGGGCCAAAGCGAAAGCCGACGGCGTGGAAGGCGTGATCATCCGCCTCGGCTACGGCGAGGGCAACAATGCTGACAAGAAAGCACGACGTAACATTTCCGAATGCAAGCGACTCGGCATCCCGTTCGGCATCTACTGGTATTCCTACGCGGACACTCCGTCGATTGCCAAAGAAGAAGGTGCCGACGTGGTCGCCAAACTCAAGCAATTCGGTGTGAATCCGAGCGATCTGGCGTACCCCGTGTATTACGACCTGGAAAAGTGGACCTGGGAGGGGCATCAGCCGCCCACCGACCCGAACGTGTACAACGATATCGTCAACAATTGGTACAGCGCACTGCAGTCCGCCGGATACAAGAACCTGAGCGTCTACTCGTACACCAGCTATCTGCAAGGCCCGCTGAAACATGCCGACATTTACGCTAAAACCACGTGGGTGGCGCAGTACGGCGCTCGCATGGGATTTGACTCGTTCCCGACCGACAGTCGCGGATGGCAATACACCAGCTCCGGCAAAGTGGACGGTATCAGTGGCAATGTGGATATGAATGCGTTTGGGAATAAGGAGTTTGTGAATGGCGGGCATTGGGTTACCAAAAATGGCCAAAAGTATTGGCGGGATTCAGATGGTTCTCTAGCGCGTAGCAAGGAAATTTACGATCCTGAGAGTAATGCCTGGTATTGGATTGATTCAGACGGAACCATGGCGCACGATAAGGATGTTTATCTGCGTTCGAACGGAGGTAAATGGGTTCGTTACGATTCCAATGGTCATATGATTAAAGGTGAGGATTTCCGATACGGCGTCTGGTATAACTTCGACTTTACGACCGGTGCGATGAGTAAGGGGATGACATATCTGTCCAATGGGAACAAATGGGTATACTACGACATGGTCACCGGCAAAATGGCGCATGGCGAAGCGTATCTTAATTTTGATAAAGAGCATTCTGGCTGGTATCTATTTGACAACATTACTGGTGCAAGATGTACAGGTGATATTTTTATACGTGCGAATGGCGGTAAATGGGTCCGTTATGATCAGAAAACCGGCAAAATGGTAAAAGGTTTGCAGAAACAGAATGGTCTATGGTACTACTTCGATCCAGTTACAGGAGCTATGGCTCACGGAAACACGTGGGTTCCACAATGGCAAGCATGGCATTATTTCGATAGTGTCACAGGCCGAGGTTGATTCCTGATTTACATTTCAGACTCAGTCATACTGCTTGATTGATTCGGCTGGAAAATGGTGAATTTTCCAGCCGCTTTCATAATAATGGCGACTGTGTTGCCTGTCATGGCTGATTTTCGTGCTTTGGATTCGCTGAATGATCCGGAAACGTAAATTACCGTTTTCATCAAAACGGACCCAGATTCCGTCTTCGCGGTTTGTCGGAGAACTTGGAATGAACACTCCTTGCTGATGGCCATAGTGCCATTTTCGTAGTAGTGCTCCTTATCCTGATCCCAACCGTTTTCAGGTTGTTCTGTTTTAGTCGATTCGTTGGAACTAGCGCTGCCGTTATTCCTGTTCGATTCGGAAGAGTCGGGTTGGCTGTCATTCCTGTTCTGTTGGCTGGATTGAATTATTTCTTCAGTTGTGTTGATTCGGACACTGAATCAGAAGATTGCGAGGCACCATTGGCCTCTGAAGCGATTGCATTAGAATCATCTCTCTGGGTACTATTTGGATTCTGAACCGGTACGGCAGTTTGATTATTAGAAGACGCTTGCATTGCGTTAGGCTCGCTGCCCAGTGCGATTGCCGGGTAAGTAATTCCCTGTAGCATTGTAATGGTTTAAAAACCGATTAGGATTTTTCTCCGTTGGAACATTATTGCTTTTTCTTCTCATTGTCCGTGGCCAATTATAGCTATTGCCATAACAAAAGCTTGTTTTGCAAGTCACTCGTTGGAGCTTTTGGTGTATGTCTAGAGGTGTGGCAATACCGCTATGCAAGGAGGCCTTTGAAGATACGTGATGAAGCTGTGGGCAGGGTTTGACTATTTGCGTTGATAGCATGACATACACTGTTAGACATGACTCATGATATGGAAACGAACAAGCGTGGAGTTCAGATGAGATGTGAACCGACACTGGCTTTTGTGATTCCTTGTTTTAACGAAGAAGCCGCATTGCATATGACTGCGGATGTTTTGAAGAAAAAGATGATTCAGCTTGAGAATTCGCAGGCTGTTGCACGAGATAGCTTTGTTATTTTTGTCGATGATGGGTCCCATGACAAGACTTGGGATGTGATTACGTCGCTGCATGAGAAAGATCCCTCCTTATTCCGTGGTGTAAAACTAGCTCACAATAGAGGCCACCAGAATGCTCTTTTTGCTGGCTTAATGCATGCATTGAGTATGAATGTCGACGCTGTTGTTTCTATGGATGCTGACTTGCAGGACGATCCCAATGCGGTCGATGACATGGTGCAGGAATACCTTCGGGGCGCGGAAATCGTCTATGGCGTGCGCGATAACCGTGAAACCGATACTGCATTCAAGCGTGGCACCGCCCATGCTTTTTATTCCCTGATGAAATGGCTTGGAACGGAAACGGTGCCAGATCATGCCGATTACCGATTGATGAGCCGTGCCGCATTGCAGGCTTTATCGCAATACAAGGAATCGAATTTGTTCCTACGCGGTCTGGTTCCTTCTCTCGGATTCAAAACAGCAAAGGTATATTACAAACGCGGAACCCGAGTGGCCGGGGAATCCAAGTACCCGTTGAAAAAGATGGTTTCCTTTGCGATTGAAGGCGTGACTTCCTTCTCGACAAAGCCGCTGACCATGATCACCGGTCTGGGTCTGTTCTCGGTGTTCGTTGGAATCGTCATGTTGATTTATACCCTTGTTTCCGTTTTCTCAGGGCATGCCGTTGCGGGCTGGGGATCAATGATGTGTTCCCTGTGGATTCTAGGCGGCTTTATTTTGCTGGCACTCGGTATTATTGGTGAGTACATAGCAAAAATTTATTTAGAGGTTAAAGCTCGTCCTCGCTATATTGTCGAGACGACGCTCTGAGTGGGCAGTTTATTTTTTTAGGGAAAGATAGGACTATTACCGAGTGAATAAGCCGGATATTGTGCCTGAAAAATGGGTATTCTTCAAACGTGTGCTACCGAGATGGCTCGTTGTACTTGCCTTGGGATTTCAGACTGCTATTGTCGCGGTATTGCTCGTATTGTCGATTCTCTTTACAGTTACATTTAAGAGAGCCAATTCGCAACTCGGAAGTATCACAGAGCAGGTTGACTACCACTTTGGCATGCCATCCATTGCATTTGTGCTGGGCATGGTCATGTTATGTGCTCTGTTTGGCTTGCTTGCGCAAGGCTTTTCGAAGTTGCCACGCTACTGGGTTTTTGCCGCATTGTTGGTATATACGATAATGTTGCAGATCATCTGGCTTACTTCATTGAGCTTGGTAACATACACATATCCGGATTCGCAGAGTCTGATGAATGCTGCGGATGTCTTGCTTAAAGGTGATATCAGCCAATTTGGTGCTGACTATTGTTCGGCTGGTAACGTGCAGAGGGAATGTATTGCACGAGGCATTCCAAGCGCTCACACATATTTCTCCTATTACCCGTTCCAAAGCGGGCCAATGCTGTGGTATCTGTTGGTATTTGCCTTGTTTGGATCGAACAATATTCTTGCCTTTCAGATTGTCAGTGCCGTGGCGGTTACTGCATTGGTCGCGGTTTTGTGGCGCTTGAGCGGCATGCTCGGGTTGAATAAAAAGGGTCATGGCGCATTCACCGTTCTGATTGCAACATGCGTTCCTCTTATGATGTTCGCGGCTTTCGTGTATCCCAATGCCGTCGGGTTCTTCATTACGATCTGCGGTGCCTGGATCATCGCAGAAGGTTTTCGCATGAGGAGGACCTGGTCCAGCGCTCTCGCGATTGTTGGTGGTTTCCTGGTCTGTGGTACCGGCATTGTTTTCAAATCGACATATCAGATAGTGGTTCTTGCCGCGCTTCTTGCTGTTGTTTTTGCGGTTTGGCATAATCGCTGTATTTGGCAATTATTGATCTCTTTGCCTTCCGCTTTGGCAGCGTTTATCATTTCTAAACTTCCTGTTGCGTTAGTGCAGTCTTGGACTGGCCAGGACTTTGGCAAAGGCATGCCGATGCTCTCATGGGTTGCTCTTGGATTAGGACATCCAGATAATATGCCGCCTGGATGGTGGAGCAGATTTGCCTTAGATGCATTTGAAAATACAGGTAATGATTATTCTCTTCAATCCCAGATTTCCAGAGATTTCGTTCAAGGACGACTCTCAGAATTCCTGCATAATCCGGGAAACGGGATGCATTTCTTTGCTGGCAAGCTTGCGTCAGAATGGGCTGAACCAACATTTATGACATCACTGTATTCGGAGTTGGGCGAATCCTCAAAGCATTTTGTCGGTTTGAGTTCGTTCTTCCTTATCGGCAATGGCTCGGATGTGTTACTTCGATATGAAAATGTTGCTCAAACTGTTACATATTTATTGGCGCTCATCGGCTTGCTTGGTCTTCTTCGTTCGTTGATTAAGGAAAAGCCTATCGGGGTTGATGCAGCTCAAATCTTTACTAGGGTTTTGCTTTGTGCGTCGTTCATCGGTGGTTTTCTCTGCTACCTTTTCTGGGAAGCAAAAAGTATCTACACTTTGCCGTTTTTCCTGCTGCTTATTCCGATGGCGGCATGTGGCGTCCAGCAGATGATTGATTTCGTAGGCAATAAGAAGCAGAAGATACGCGAATAAGGGCAACTGTGGGAAGAGAAGAAGAGCTTCTAGGAACTTCGATGAGAAAAAAACTGGTTTTTTGGTTGAAAGGATTAGTGCTTTTCGGATTTTGCGTGGTCTCGATTTTTTTGCTAGGTGCTGGTTTCAACAATACGTCTTACGCTTACGCAGAGGAAGGAGCCATCGATTCAGGTCCTTTCTCTGAAGCTGATGCCAACGCTCATCCGGTCAATGGTTGGGATTCGAAGAAGGAACATTATTACGAAAATGGTCAACAGGTCTGTTCCAAAGAAATATACGATGCTAAAGATAAGAATTGGTATTGGATAGACACGAATGGTTCCGTAGCCCGTAACAAGGACGTATATCTTCAATCCAATGGTGGCAAATGGGTTCGCTATGACGCTGCCGGTCATATGGTCAAGGGCGAAGATTACCGCTATGGCGCCTGGTACTATTTCGACACCACCACCGGTGCGATGGCGAAGGGTATAACGCACGTCTCCTCCAATGGCGGCAAATGGGTCTACTATGACCTGACCACGGGGAAGATGCTCTACGGGGAACGCTACGTGAACTATGACCAGAGCCACGCCGGCTGGTATCACTTCGACGAGAACATCGGCGCGATGTCCTATGGCTTCTATTTCAACTCGCCACAACATAAATGGGTGTATTACGACCATGCCTCCGGCCAGATGCTGTACGGGGAACAGCTGATCAATGGGCATTGGTATGACTTCGATGAATCGACAGGTGCTATGCAGTATGGCTTTGTACACCTGTCGAAATCTCAGAAGTGGGTATTCTACGATCGCCGGATGGGTTGGATGTTATATGGGGAACGTCCCATTGACGGCGCGTGGTACCTGTTGGACGCTCATACCGGCGCAGTACAGTACGGTTGGCAGAGACTAGGTGGGAAAACGGTATGCTACAGCTGGCCGAGCGGCAAGATGCTGTACGGCAAGCAGAACGTGAATAACGCCACCTACTATTTCGATAACCGCACCGGTGCTCTCGATACGCGGCGCTCGTCTGTCATACCGAGTGATTACGTCGGAGCCGCTGCTGGAGCATTTGGTAACAAAATCAAGTCGGGCCGGTACCGTTCCGTTCGCCTTCTTGGAGACAGTATCGCTGCCGGAGTGGGCGCGGCGAACACGTATCCATGTACGTCTCGTGAGCTGTTCCAGCTTGAGGGAGTCACCTATTATGAGCCGTCCCATCAGACGGATATGGCCGCCAACAGCCTAAGGCGTTATCTGGAGTCGCGCGGTGTATCCATGACCAATGCCAGTGCGCCGGGCAAGGGCTCCTATTCGGGCTATAACTCCATCGGCGATGCGACCCTCGGGCATGAGGATGCCGTTATCGTACTGCTTGGAGCTAATGACCGATTGAGGCTTTCGAATAGCGGTGATTTCAAACGCGAAGCGGAGAGCTATCTGAATCGTGTTGCCGCACGATACGGGGCCGATAACGTATATGTGCTTGCGAACATCGATACGTTATCCGATCCCAGATCCCTCACCATGGGGCAGGAAAATACGGTATTGCAGGATATTTGCCGGCAGCATGGTTGGCACTTCGCTTCAATGTATTCGGCATTTCGTACGGTAGGGCGTTCGACGGGAATACCACAGCAGGCATTGTATAAGGATGGCATCCACCCGAATCGTATGGGTCAGGTGGTGATGTGGCGTGCATTGCAGCAATTGCTTGGCCTGTAATGTCCGATAAAACGTCTGACAAGCGGTAGAGAGAACGCGTCAACAAGAGACTTGAGAGAGTATGCAACGTATTAGATTTTTCGATATTGCCAAGGGCATAGCCATTCTGGCTGTGATACTGGGACACAGTGCCATTGAAACGAACCTATTTGCGCCCCACCGCACGGCCCAAGTTGTTCTGTCCATCTGTTTTTCATTCCATATGCCGCTTTTCTTCATTCTTTCCGGGTATTTCATGCATCCAGAAAGACGATTCCGCTGGATGAAGGAGGCAAAACAGCTGCTGTTCACCTACGTGGTGACGGCATTGTGCGTGCTTGTCGGCGTGACCTGCATGGCGACGCTCGACCATGAAAGCCGTGCGATTGCCCTTCGACAGTGGGGTATGGCCGCGATATATGGAAGTGGCGATATCTCGAATCTGACGCTCTGGCGAGTAGACTTGAGAATCGGCGCGATCTGGTTCCTGCTTGCACTGTTTTGGGCTCGTCTGCTGCTGCATTGCCTTGCAAGGCTCCCTATTATCCCTGTCTGGGTGGTGCTGTGCTTCGCTGTCGGCTATGTTTCTTCGCGATATGTACTGCTGCCGTGGAGCATTCAATCCGGAATGTGTGCGGTCGCGTTCCTTTATTTGGGGTATCTTGCCAAGAAATACGATGTGCTCGGCATGGTGAAGAGGTTTCCCTGTGTATGGGCTTTCGCGTTTGTTATTTGGGTGGTCGACATCGTGCTTTTTGGCGGTATGAGCATGGCCGTCAATAACTATGGTTCGCGCCCTGTCCTGGCTGTAATCGGCAGCATTGCGGGGACATTGTGCGTTGTTGGCATCTCACAGTTGATCGATCGGGTTCCGGCGTTGGGAAGCGCGTTGAGCAACATTGGCCAAGCGAGTCTTGCCATTCTGTGCGTGCACTTGATTGAAGATGACGTATTGTCCTGGCAGATATATTTAGGAGTGTTGCGTACGGTGCTTCCTCAAGTTCCGCTGGTTATGCTGAGTTTCATTGGTCGACTGCCGATTGATCTTATCGGTGCCGCGCTGCTGTATCACATTCCGGTGATCAATGAATGGTTTTATCCTCAGCTGACGAAGAAGAAGCATAAGACAAATATGGTTAGTGTAACGGAATAGTCTGAAATACCCGTTTGAGAAGTGTATGCCTTTTCTTCAAGGGTTTACGCTAGTCTATGGAATATGGTTTCGATGAAATTCGCAAATATCCTTCTGGAAACGAATCCTCGCTCTGTCGCTTACCCGGCACTGTACTGCCGTTCCAATCAGCCTGTTGTCTTCGACGAGCAACTTGGCGAGTGGAAGATGTTTAATGCGGGGACCTTCGACTTTAGCACGTATTTCAATTCCTTGTCCGTAATGAAGCTGCGGAAGTACACGCGCGCAACAAGCTTCATGCTGCATCTTGAGCTTAAAGGCGCTGCTTGCGAGGTGCAACAGACCATGGGTGATGCTTTCGCACATGATCCACTGCCTGTCAAGGGGGTCTCGAAGGCACTGAGCGCTTCTGATGGCTGGCAGGTTGTCGATTTGCCTCTTACAATCACCGATGACATGGTGATTGTCGGTTTTCTCATCAAGACGGAGGGCGCGGTCGCCATTCGCAACAGTTATTACGAACTTGGCATTGATGGCGAACTGAATGATGTTGAGCTGGTGCTGTCTACCACCACGTTCAAGAAGGAAGCGTTCATCGAACGCAACATCGGTCTGGTCAAGAATCAGATTATTAGTTCCGGAGACCCGATCGCCGACCACTTCCATATGTACGTGATTGATAATGGCCGTACTCTTGATGCTGAGAAGCTGAGTGGTAATCGCGTTCAGGTTGTGCCGAACGACAACGTTGGTGGTGCCGGTGGCTTTACCCGTGGCATGATTACCGCCATGGAACAGATTCCAAAGGCTACGAACATTCTGCTGATGGATGACGATGTCGCGGTCTCCCCGGAAAGTATCAAGCGTACCTATAATCTGCTGCGCATTCTCAAGCCCGAGCATCGTAATGACATGATTAGCGGTGCGATGCTGAACTATGAGGTCGGCGAGGACCAGTGGGAAGACATCGGCAACATGACTCAGCAGGGCACCTTTGCCGGTTGCAAGCCGCCACTGCGTCTGACCCTGTTCGAGGATCTGGTATACAACGAGATGTACACGCCGACCAAGTGGCAGCGGAACAACATGTATGCCGCGTGGTGGTATTGCTGCATTCCGATTTCCGTGATTGAGAAGAATGGCCTGCCCCTTCCAGTGTTCGTTCGCTGTGACGACGCTGAATACGGTATTCGTTGCAAAACCGGATTCATCACCATGAACAGCCTGTGCGTATGGCACATGTCGTTCTTCGAACGGTATAACGCGGCGGTGGAACGTTACCAGACCACTCGTAACACGATGATCGCGCAAGCGACGTGCGGTATGGCGCCGAAGGCCGACTTCATGTATGAGCTGCACAACAACATCCGGCTTGAGCTGAAGAAATTCGGCTATGCCAACGCGGAGTTGTGTCTGGATGCCTTCGAGGACTTCCTCAAGGGGCCTGAATTCATCAAGAAGCCTGGTCAGGCGGAGAAGAGCTTCATGGCCGCGAACCGCAACAAGGAACAGCTTGTGGATTTCGTGGCGCTTCAGGCTCAGATTGACGCTGATACCGAATTGAATGGTCTGTGTATCAAGGACATCGATCGTCAACTGATTGATGGAGATAAGTCTCGTAGCCTGCCTGAACGACTGGAAGACCTTATCACCGACAACAACCAACGCTATTTCAAGAAGGATGGCACTGGCTATGCAGTCATTCCACTGCAGGGATGGCTGTATCCGGCCGGCGCGATTCGTGGCAAGCGCAAGCTTGTTGTTCTCGATTGGTACAACCGCAAAGGTATCATCCGCACCAAGGATGTGAAGCGCTACCAGGAGATTAAGAAGCGTTACGCAAGAGATCTCAAGTACTACAAGGCAAATATCAAGCGCCTGCGCCAGGAATACGCCGCAGCCCGTAAGGAATTGACCTCGGTGAAGTACTGGAAGCATTATCTTAAGATGGACTGAGTTATAGATAGCCACGCGAGGAGCCTCAGCGGATTGGGGCTCCTCCTTAATCTTTGCGGCCTGTCTTTTCAATGAAGTTCTCTAGATTTCCAGTGACCGGATAGTGCTGATTTCTAGCTATATGTCATGATTGGAATAGTCGCTGATAGGATACAACTTGTGAAACAGTTGGTGAAAAAAATGCAAGATAGGTATGGGTATGCGTGGACTGTCCTGCAGGGGTTGGTAAAAACAGATTTCAAGCTACGCTACCAAGGCTCGTTCCTAGGGATTGCATGGTCGGTGCTTAAGCCTCTGATGATGTTTTGTGTGATGTATGTGGTGTTTGGCAAGTTTCTTCGTATGTCGGATGGAACTTCCACATATCCGGTTGTACTCTTATTGGGTATCAGCTCGTGGCAGTTTGTCACGGAGGCAACGAATGTTGGGCTTCGATCAGTAGTTGATCGAGGGGACCTACTTCGGAAGGTTCATTTCCCAAACTATATTGTTGTGGTTTCAGCTACAGTTGGTGCATTTATTAGTTACGCAATTAATCTTGTTGTTGTTTTAGTATTTGCCATCATCGCTAGGGTTCATTTTACATGGCGAGTAGTATTGCTTCCTTTAAATATCATTGAGTTATATGCGATAACACTTGCTGTCACATTGCTCATGGCTACAATGTATGTTTATTTCCGTGACATTGCGCATATTTGGGATGTCCTCCAGCAGCTGATTTTCTACGGTATGCCTATTATTTACCCGTTGACGTATGTTACTAACCGTGGAGGTATGCTAGCTGATATCGCTCGCCTGGAGCTTGTTAACCCGTTTGCCCAAGCGATTCAAGATATTCGTCACAATTTTATCGCTCCTGTGACACAGCCAACCGTCTGGAATCAGTTCAGCAACTGGGCGATTCGTTTGTTGCCTGTTGCTTTGACGATTGTTTTGCTCTGGTTTGGCGTGTCATTATTCCGGCGGAATAGTCGTAAATTTGCGGAGGTTATGTGATGCCCGAAGAGGGAAGCGATAAGAAGATGAATTATTCTCAAAATCCGGTGGTCTTGTCTGCTAAGCATGTTTCTAAATGCTTTAAATTGCCGACTGAGCAGGCCACTGGTCTTAAGCAGGCTTTTATCAATTGGACTAAAGGGATTAAAGGGTATAAACAACAGCAGGTTCTTAAAGACATTAGCTTTGAAGTCCATCAGGGCGAATTTTTTGGTATTGTTGGTCGAAACGGTGGTGGCAAATCCACTCTGCTTAAACTCATCTCGCAAATTTATTATCCAGAAAAAGGATCTATCACTGTTTCTGGCAAATTGGTCCCATTCATTGAATTGGGAGTGGGATTTAATCCTGAACTCACTGGCCGAGAGAATGTATATCTGAACGGCTCTCTTCTTGGATTCACGCATGAAGAAGTTGACGCAATGTATGATGACATCGTCGATTTTGCTGAGCTGGAAGAGTTCATGGACCAAAAGTTGAAGAATTATTCTTCTGGAATGCAGGTTCGTCTTGCTTTCTCTGTTGCAATCAAGGCGCAGGGCGACATACTGGTTCTTGATGAGGTCCTTGCTGTTGGCGATGAAGCATTCCAACGTAAATGCGATGATTTCTTTACGGAAATCAAAAAAGACCCGACTAAGACGGTCATTCTCGTGACTCATGATATGAATGCTGTCAAAAAATACTGTTCAAGAGCAATGATGATTGCTGATGGTGAGGTGGAAGCCATTGGAGATCCGGAAACCGTGTCACAGCAATACACGCTCGCCAATCTTGAGGCTGAGGAGAAAGCTGAGCGTAAACGTCAAGAAGAGCGTGGAGGCTATCCAAACGGTCTAAATGAACGATGCCCGTTGCTGAAGACTACTGCAGTTTCACCTAAAGTGTGCACTAGTGCAGACATCTTTAAGTTTGATGTGGAATATCAGTATGATGAGCCGGGTGATTTTTATCTTGCTATTGCCTTACATGATATCCGGCGTGGCGGAATTACCTATGATACTGGTCCAAAGGTAGTGAAGATGGACAAGCATGGTCATCAGATTGTTCATTTTGCGATGCCGCTTAATTTGTTTAACAATGGCGAGTTTCGTTTAATAACATCGCTTCGTACTCCAAGTCTGAGCGACCCTAATATGACGGATGCTGTTGGCGTCGCTCTTGACGATAATGCATGCAGTTTTGTGATTCGAGATGCTCGAAATGGTGAATATGCATTGCTCAGCGATAGGGCGATGACAATTACGCAGATTGATAAGACAGAGGAATAAAAACAAACCGGTTTGAGCGTACGGCGTGGCACCTGTAAAGTGGTGACATCATATGTGAATTACGTCTTGCTTGTTGACTCGAAGCGAATCAAGTCTCGATTAGGCAGCATTTTTATTTATGCAGAATAAAGATGCGCTGATAATGATGCCATGTGAACATAGTACGATTCAGCCGGTTGTGCCTTATGAGACTGTTATCTATCTTTGGAAGAGTAAGCTAATTTTCAAGAAGAGAAGCGAAGATGAGAAAGAAATTACGGAGTTGTATTGCGCTGTTGGGTGCTTTATCCATGGTAGCTTCGTTCGGAGTCCAGGTGGCATCCGCTGCGGAAGCGGATTATCCGGATATGGAAGTCGGCGTCTTCTGGAACAGCGATTCGGATCGTTCCGACACGGTGTATATGTCGTACAATGGCGCTGATTTCCAGCAGATCAGTACGGCGTATAAGGCTGACGGCAATGGCAGTGCGCATGTCTCGGGGAAGCCGAACTACGTCAACGCTATTCATGATCCGAGTATTACCTATAAAGATGGTACATTCTGGATTCTTGGCGGCTATGTGCAGAAGCAGCAGAACTTGGGATGGCGTTTTACCCCGATGATGGGATATTCCAAGGATTTGGTGAACTGGAGCTACCCTAACAGCGGCAGTCCAACGAACCTTGCTCCTTCGGTAATGCCTTATACCAATGGTCTTAAGGACGGCCAGTACGATTCCGCAGGAACCGACGGGTTCGTTGACAGCCACGGCGATATGTGGATCGTGACCACCCTCGGATACTATGGCGATTTTCACGGCAGTGCGCAGAAGGATTATATGTATCCCTACATCGTCAAGGTGTCAGGGTTGCAGCCTGGAGTGGATCCCGCAGTCGATCCGGGAGCTCAACCGAGGCTAAGCTACGGCAGTTTGAATCCGATCAAGCTTCCTGATACGAAGACCAGCAACTGGCTTGACCCGTCATTGTTCGAAAAGGACGGTGTGTACTACCTCAGCATCAAGAAGAATGGTGTCACCAATCAGATTTATTCCATCGGCGATCTGTCTCAGGCTGGGAATCCTAAGGCATGGCGTTTGGTGAACGATAATGTCGTGACCGGTTATGAAGGTCCGTCCCTGACGTATTACAACGGGCAGTACTTCTTCTATACCGATAAGCTCAAGGACTATCCGTATGGTAAGGCTGATGGAACTGCCGGCACTTTCGTTACGCAGTCGTCGAGTTTGGCCAGCGGATGGCATAGTACTCGCCGTATTACCACGACCAACGTTGATGGACGCAGCATTCCTAATCGTCATGGAACAGTGGTAACCGTTACTGATCCGGTGGCGAAGAGAATCGTCTGGAATGCAAGAATTCATGCAGGCTATGGCGAATATAAGCCTGGAGCAAATGGTTGGGTAACGGAAAGCGGTAAGCATTACTGGTATGACAATGGTGTGAAAGCTGTCTCCAAAGAGGTATACGATCCTGCAAGTGATGCGTGGTACTGGTTTGATAAAGACGGTTCCCTTGCTGTGAACAAGGACGTGTATATCCCTGCGGGCAGCAAGTGGGTCAGGTATGACAAGAACGGTCATATGATCAAGGGCGAGGATTACCGATATGGCGCCTGGTACTACTTCGATCAAACGACCGGCGCAATGACCAAGGGCATGAAACACGTTTCCTCCAACGGCGGGAAATGGGTGTATTACGACTGGACGACCGGCAAGATGGCGCACGGCGAGCAGTATG
>OFMJ01001697.1_pt1 | contig 15563 bp, 9 predicted proteins | sample 1541801 | NCBI WGS metagenome assembly OFMJ01 (sample SAMN04209234, study PRJEB22552) | human gut metagenome | biome: gut; material: feces | host: Homo sapiens | place: USA: Oklahoma
TTAAGGCAAATGCAAGCTGTCGCACAAGGCTCGATGCGCCGAGGGCCCCCGTGGATTTCCGCGGGGGCCCTCGGCGTTTACGTAGATCAGAATTATTAGAAGTGCTCAGGCTGCGTGGGCCGTAGTTATCTTTTTAAGCATGCGGCGTCCTTTTTATCTGTCCAGCCCGAAGGAATGGTCGACGCGCCAATAGGAGTCGCTTATTGAATCAAGGATTTAAGAAGCGCTTTCTGTTTCATATCGTGCGCAATTGGGCGGACAATCATCTACCCCGAACACGAGAAGGGCCCCCGGGCGTTGCCGGGGGCCCTTCTCGCATCGAGCCTTGTGCGACAGCTTGCTATTTGCCTTAAGGCCTGAGGACGCGCTCTCGTCACAAGAGCCCGTCCTCAGGCCCCTCCCGTAATCGAGAGGGACCTGTCTAGCTATTTATCTGCTCCAACTGGAGGGATAAGCTTAGGCGAGATCGCCGGGCATGTAGTTGACGGCCATGGAAGCGGTCTCGGCGCGGCTGATCGCGCCGTTGCCCTTGATGAAGCCGCCGTTGCCCATGATGCCGTTCTCGACCGCCCAGGCGACGTTGGACTCGGCCCAGTCGGAGACGGTGTCGGCGTCGGCGAAGGCGCCCAGGACCTTGTCGGCGTTCTCGACGGTCACGTCGTCGCCGAGGCTCTTGGCGAAGTTGGCCAGCATGGAGGCGAACTCCTCGCGGGTGATCTGCTTCAGCGGGTTGAAGGTGCCGTCGCCGTAGCCGTTGACGACGCCCGCCTGCTTGGCCCACTGGATGGCGAGGGCGTAGTACTCGTGGGCGTCCACGTCGGAGAAGCCGGTCTCGTATCCGCCGGTCTCATCCTTGCGGCCCTCGTACTCTGTCTCGCCGCCTGCCATGTTGAACAGGATGCAGGTGACGTCGGCGCGGGTGATGGTCGACTTGGGGGCGAACATCTCGGTGCCGCGCAGGCCGTTCACGTAGCCGAGGACCTTGGCGCGGTTGACGGGCTCGGCGTACCACTCCTCGTCGGCGACGTCGACGAAGCCGGTGGACATATCCTTCTCGACGGTGACGTCGATAGCGGTGAGGGCGAAGGTGTAGTTCTTGAGGTTGTTGGTCGGGTTGACTTCGACGACGTAATCGCCCTTGTCCTTGAGGCCGTCAACGACCTTGCCGTCCTTCTTGTAGGTGAGGGTGTAGGAGCCGTCGGGGAGGGCGACGAACTCTTTCTCGCCGTCCTCATCGATGTCTGCCATGTAACCGGCGGTCAGGCCGTCGATCTTGGAACCGGTGTAAGGCACGTTGGTGTGAGCCTTGAGCTCGAGCTTGCCCTGGGAATTCTTCTCATAGAAGTAGAAGGTCTTGAAGGGGGCCGCGGTGGTGTCGAAGACGGGCGTGACGGAGAGCTTCTCGACAACCACGGTAAGCTTGTTCTCAGCATCGACGTCGTAGGAGTCGCTCTCGATCGCGACGGTGTAGGTGTCGGCGTCGACGATCTTGGTAACGGCCTTGCTCTCGCCGTTCTTGACGACGACCTTGTAGTCCTCGCCGGCCTTGAGCGCGTTGCCCTTGGAGTCCTTGACGGTGATGCCGATGCGGGACAGGAAGTCCTTGCCGTCGTAGGTCTGGGTGAGGATTCCGTTCTTGACGGCACCGTCGAAGGTGAAGATGACGTCGGCCTTGCCGATCGTGCCCTGCTTGACGGTGACGTTGAAGGTCTTGGTGGAGCGGGCAACGCTGTACTCGAGCTTGGAGGGGTTGGCCTCGACGGAGACGGTGTAGTCGCCCTTCTTGGAGAAGTCGGTCACCACGTTGCCGTCGGAATCCTTGATGGTCCAGGCGAACTCGCCGGAAGCGAGGTCGATGGACTTGCCGTCGACGTCATTGTAGGAGCCGGAGAGCTTGGAGAGGTCGATGGACTTGAGGGTCCAGGCGGTGCCGGTGAAGGAATTGGCGGAAGCGGACGCGTCGACGGTGATGTCGGTGACATTGGCGAGGTCGTGTCCGTCGTACTTCCAGGAAGCGGCGGTATTCGCTGCGAGGCGGTTGAAGGTGAGGACCGCCTTACCCTCGACGTTGGCCTGAGCGAGCTTCTGGGCGTCAGAGTTCCCCTCAGCGACGGTAAGCTCGTAGCTGTAGGTGCCGGTGGTGTTGTTCTGGTAGATGCTGTGGCTGGTCAGCTTGAGGTCGTACTGCTCTGCGAGGCCGTTGAACTTGGAGCCGTCCTTGAACCTGATGTCAGCGATGGATGGAGCGGGGTCAGAGGCGAGGCGATCCTCGATGTAGAGCCCGAGCTTGGAAAGGTCGAGCTTGGAGACCTTTACGTCCTGCTCGAAGGACTGGCCAGCATAGTCGCCGGTGGTCGGCTTGGCGATGACGGTGTAGTTACCGGCCTCGATGAACTTGGAAGCGGCGACCTGCTTGTCGGTGCCCTTAACGTAGACGGTGAAATCGACATTCGTGGACTTGCCGGCGATGGCGATCTTGAGGTCGCTCCACTTGGTCGCGCCGTCATAGGAGAAGTCGGTGACGGTGTACTCGCCGGTCTTCTCGTCCTTGGCGGCCAGCTCGGCGCCCTCGAGGGAATCCGCGACGATGGAGAACTTCAGCGTCGGGACGTCGGCGGTGTTGCCATTGGCGGTCTCAACGTAGCCGTCCTTGCCTTTCTCGCCTTCATACTTGACGATTGCCACGTAGTCGCCGACGGTCTTGGGCATGGCTTCGACCCACTGATACTTTACGCCGTCGATGATGAGGCACTGGGAAGCTGGGGTGGTGGCGGGGACCTTCTTAAAGAAGATGGTGCTTTTGCTAGGGGTGCTGCTGACGGCAACGTCCTCGGTATCGCTGCCGGCGGGCTTGACCTTCGTGATCTCGATGGTGCTGTTGGCAGCATCGGAAACGGCGATCTTGACGTCGGCGTTGCCGGCGACGGTCTTGGTGCCGATCTTGTACTCGGAAACAACGCCCTGGTTGTAGGCCTCGGCTGCGGTTGCGGCGAGCATCTCGACGCCGCCGTTCGCGGCGAGCGCGACCGCGGGGGCGCCGATGGAGAGCGCGCCCACGAGGGAGGCGGTGACGACCGCGGCTACCCTCTTGCTCTTCTTGTTGACGCAAGCTGTCATACGTCTTCTCCTTCCAAAGGAACAGATAATCGCCAGTTATCGAGCATCATGCGTTTCTCTACTTCGATCTCTGGGCCGACTCCCAAATAATCGCCGTAAAAAAATAGGCACGATGCCGTACCGGTGTGATTAATTTTAACACCTAAATTTTGTTTGTCTACTATTTTCTTTTTACGTGGTAACGATTGTTCACATCTAGCACTCACAATAGGCCCTGCGGGCCGAGTACATCGCTGCTTGCGGTTTATAGCTGGAACTATGTACTGCTGTATATATATTGTGGTGCTTCCAGTTACTCCATACTATAACGCTTCAAGTTAACTTCTGTGAAGTGGGTATGTATTGTATTTTTTGCAACCCCTTTTAGCACGCACGGCGTAAAGGTATTGATTCCTCACGCTTTAGGTTGGTTTTTCCCTGCTTACGCCACAGATAGCCACTACACTGCGTCTCTTCTCGTCCCCTTCCCCACTTCCCTTCATCTCTTATTTCCCTTGCTCACAGATGTTCCCTACATGATGTGTCCATACGTATATAAGGGCCGCGCGCTTTTGCGTACGACCCATTGGCACGATCCCATACTTGGTTGCTAAGCGATCATTTCTGTTGGAGGCTGCAAGGTGTTTTCTCCGCTCAATACATCTCGCGGATTATGCTGCTCCATAATGGTGCGCAATTTGGCAGAAGAAACATGCGTATATCGCTCGGTTGTTTTAACAGAGCTGTGCCCTAGCAGCTGCTGTATGTAGCGAATGTCTACGTCTTGTTCTAGCAGCGTAGTTGCAAACGTGTGACGGAACATATGAGGCGTTATATGCGCCTCTACCCCCACCTCGCGCGCACGCTTGAGTATTATCTTGCGCACCGCTTGGTCTGATATACGCTCTTTTGATCTATTGAGAAAGAGGGCCCGGCACGCCTCTGAGTTGATGTTGACGCCGGCCAAGGGCTTTCTTACCGAAAGGTACTCGCTGAGCGCTGCCACGGTATGGATAGACCCCAGCATAACGATTCGCTCTTTTGAACCCTTGCCAAAGATTCGCACCTGCCTGGCCGATAGGTCGATGCTGTCCATATTGAGCGCGCAGAGTTCTGACACGCGTATGCCCGTGGCAATCAGCAGCTCTAGCACCGCCTGGTCGCGCAGCTCCAACAGCGCGCCGGTGGACGTGGTTGCCGGAGCCCCCGTAAGGTCCGGCTCTAACATGCGACGCAGCTCACGCGGACCTATGGTGCGGGGCAGCAGCAGGGGCTGGCGTATATTGATGTCCAGATCATCGAAGGGGCTGGCGCTCATGAACCCCTCGCGACGCATCCAAGTAGACCATGCGCGCAGAGATGCCAGCTTTCTGCGCACCGTGCTGGCAGCGTGCAGACCGTTGAGGTAGACCATATAGTCGCGCATGGACAGGCGGTTAAAGGGCTTTGTCCCCTCATCCAACCAGATGAGGAACTGCTCTATATCGCAGCTATAGGCCTTCACGGTCTTCTTGTCTAGACGGCGCTCGCCGCGGCACCTTACCAGATAGAGCGCGACTGCGTCCGTGAGCACCTCATACAGCACGCGGTCCGTGTCGCTGGGCGGATGCATAAGGCAGGCACGGTCCACCTCGCCCATCTCTTGTACGGCCCGCATCGCGCGTTCGGCTTCATCAAACATGGCACCCTCCTTGCGTGGTTTCCGGCAATGTGCACCCTGCGCGCACATTTTTCACAGGTACATGATGCCCAAGAAGGTGGAGGGCGGTGTGTCACTTGGGGCCTTGGGGCTGATCGGGCTATCCCCCGCGGTGCGCGCTGCGCGAAGCACCGCGGGGGTAGCCCGATCAGCCATGGCGACAAGAAGACCTCCGCCTTCTTCTTGGGATTGGGATGTGCCTTATGGAGTAAGTTCGTGCGGGAGTTGCCTTGTTTGCCTGGAAGGTGTTTGGGGGAAGGGGCACCGCAGTTGATGCGGTGCCCCTGGCACAATTCGTCTTGGCCGTCGATGTGCGAGGCGCGCTTGCAGGAGTATCGAACCGGGTGGCACCGCTTGGAAGCCCGCCGGGCGACGCCATGACAATGCTGCTGCCATGGATCGCTATGGTTGCGTTCGCGCCCACATCCCACGTGCGATGAGCAAGGGCGTTTGCCACAGCCTCTTGGCGCGCTTTGCCATGCGGCGAAGGAGCTTTCGTTGCATATTGCGATAAGTCGAGGGGATTTTGATACGCCTTCATTGCTGAAAACGAGGGTCCAGTTGGAATTTGGACTGCTGAAATCGAGCTTCATGCACGCCGTTTTGCTATTTTCGGCCTCCAGTTGGACTTGGCGATACTGAAATCAACCTCCAGTTGGACTTAGCGTCACCAGAAGGTGGGGGCTTTTTGGGAAAAGCGCAGGTAGATGATGTGCGGTGTCGAACGGGAAGATGGGGCAACTCCAACTGGAGGCCGATTTTAGCAATTCGGCGAAACGAAGGTCGATTTCAGCAGCTGCCAACTCCACTGAAGGCCAAAAATAGCAGGCAAGTCGAATGCGGGACCATTGTCCACGGGAAACAATCACGCCACAGCAAACGCGGCGCCGCCGACGGCGGTGCAAGCGGACAGTAAAACGCGGCCGCCCAGATGATCCGGACGGCCGCGTTGTTAGGCGATCTCGCACCCCGACACACCGGCTGCAAGGCTGTGTGGTGCAGAATTGAGAGACATATAGGAGGTTGAGCACCTCCGCCGAGGCTAGTACCCCATGGCCTGCAAGCCAAACATCACCGCGGTGAGCACGGTGATGAGAATGATGGTGCCCCAGGTAAGGACGTTCCACACGCGGCCGTTGCGATACTTGCCCATGATGTGCTTGTCTTGGGCGATAAAGACCAAAAACACCAGCAAGATGGGCAGCAACACGCCGTTGATGACCTGCGCGCTCATCATGATCTGGAACAGGTCCACGCCGGGCATGATGACCAGCAGCGCGGAGGCCACGATGATCGCCGTGATGAGGCCGCGGTAGATGGGGGCTTCCTCCCAGTTGCGGTCCGCGCCGCGCTCCCAGCCAAACGCCTCGCAGATAGCGCTGGAGGTGACGCCCGGCAGCACGCAGGCGGCCAGGAAGCTGGCGGCGACCAGGCCGGAGGCGAACAGGATGGTGGAGAACTCGCCGGCGATGGGCTCGAGCGCCAGGGCGGCGTCCGCGGCGTCTGCCACCTCGATACCGGCGGGATGCAGCACGGCGCCGGTGGTGACGATGATGAACCAAGCGATGGCGCAGGCGATGATGGAGCCGGTGGCGGTGTCGATGCGCTGCAGGACAATGCCGTCTTCCCTGATGTTCTTATCGACCACGTTGTTTTGCGCCAAGAAGATCATCCACGGAGCGATGGTGGTACCAATGGTCGCCACCAGCAGCGACACGTAGCGCGGGTCGCTGGCGATATGCGGGGTCACCGTGGCGACGGCCACCTCGCCCCAGTTGGGGCCCGCCAAGAACGCCGCAACGATGTAGGTAACAAAGACGCAGCTGACCAGCAGCAAGATCTTCTCGATGCGGCGGAAGCTACCCGACATGGTAAGCATCCACACCAGCAGAGCCACCAGCGGCACGGAGACGGTCTTGGGCACGCCGAAGAGCGCAAGGCCGGATGCGATGCCCGCGAACTCGGAGATGGTGACGGCGGTGTTGGCGATAAGCAGCGCCATCATGGCGAAGGCGCTCTTGCGAACGCCGTACTTTTCGCGGATGAGCGACGCGAAGCCCTTGCCCGTAACGCAGCCGCAGCGCGCGGCGGTCTCCTGCACCACGATGAGCAGCAGCGCCATGACGGGCAACATCCACAGGGTGCCGTATCCGTAGCTGGCGCCGGCGCTGGAATAGGTGGCGATGCCGCCGGCGTCGTTGCCGGAGAGCGCCGCCAGCAGGCCGGGGCCCATGGCTCCCAGCACCGCAGCGACAGTGAGTTTTTGCTTGGTTTCTTGTTGCATGCCTTACAACCCTTAGGTACTACACTTAGGTACTACAGCTTGGTATACGCTGCTTATAAGTTACCGACGAGGCGTTACAGAAGCGGAATGGAGCCAACCACCGTGTAGGCCAGCGCCGCCAGCAGCACGGCGGCGAAGGTGAGCGAGGTACCCGAAGCGACGTTGTCGCGCTCCTCGCCCCGCACCAGCACGGCGAAGTAGATCACCGCGGACGCGTAGGTTGCCGCGATGACGGCCGCCGCGCCTTGGAAGCACGCCAAGAAGGTGGGCACCACCCAGGGCTGGGCCGCGGCGAAGATGGTGGTGGCCATGAGCTCGCCGCACAGGTAGACCACGGCGGCCAGCACAACGCCGATGAAGGTGGACTTGATAAAGAAGCCCAGATACGGCTTGGCCTCGTCCTCGCGCTCGTCGTACTCAAGGAAGCTGTTCTTCACAAAAGCGGTCATGCGCATGGCCGCGAGCAACACCACCGGCATGATGGCGATGGGCATGAGAGTCGACAGACCCTGGGCGGTGATGGCCTGCGCGGTGCCCTGCGGCTCGACCGCTATGGCGCCGATGGCGCACGCGGCGATGGCCCACACCACGATCCAGTACTGGCGCTGGGCGAACCAGGTGAAGGTGTGCACCGACTCGCCCGATCCGCTCTCGCCCGAGCTGAGGCCGGCGATCTGCAGGTCCTCCTGGTGCTCCTCGGCGATAACGTCCATGGCGTCGTCAAAGGTAACGATGCCCAGGATGTGGCGGTTCTCATCGCAAACGGGAATCGCGACCAGGTCGTACTTGGTCATCTCCTGGGTGACCTGCTCCTGGTCCAGATCCGGGGCGACCCAGACCACGTCCTTGTAGGCAAGGTCGCGCAGGCGGGTATCGTGCTCGGCGACAATAAGGGTGCGCAGCGACAACACGCCGGTGAGCACGCCCGCGGGGTCGGTGGTGTAGACGTAGTAGACGCTCTCGAAGTCCTCGTCCAGCTTACGAATCGCATCGATGGCGTCGCCCACGGTGGCCGCGGAGGGCAGGGCGACGAACTCCGAGGTCATGATGCGGCCAGCGGTGTCCTCTTCAAAGCCCAGCAGCTTGCGAATCGCCTTCTCCTCCTTGACGCCCATGAGGCGCAGGAGCTTCTCGGCCTTCTCGTAATCGAGTTCCTCGATAAGGGCGGCGGCGTCGTCCGGGTCCATCATGGCGAGCATGGAAGATGCGTCGCGGTCGGACAGGCCCTCGAGCATCTCGGTCATGAGCTCGTCATCGTCCAGCTCGGTGATGGCCTCGGCCGCCTGAGCGGTATCCAGTTGCGCGAAGACCTGGCTGCGCAGGCGCGGATCCAGTTGCTCGATGATGTCCGCGATGTCCGCCGGGTGAAGCTCGCCCAGCGTCTTGTGCGATACGGAGAGCTTGATCTGCTGGGTGGAGCGCTCGAGCAGGTCCATGTAGGACCATGCGATGATGTCCTCTGCCAGGGGCTTGCCTACGGCCTTGCACACGGCGGCGGCGGCGCGCTCGACCATGGGGTGCACGGCGCGAAGCAGACCGCGAACGCCCACGTCCGCGCCCAGCAGGCGCAGCTGGTTCTCGCCCGAGCTTGAGAGCTTGATGTCGTTTACGCGCACGACCTTGAGGCCCTGCGTATCGACGATCTGCTTGTTGAGGATGTCGCGCGCCAGCAGGACCTCGTCCGGCTGGAGGTAGGAAAAGCGGATGTCCGTGGCGGGAACAGCCAGGCGCACCGCGTCGTTATCGACGCTCTCGACGTACTTGCGCCAACTGATCATGAAGGGCGTCTTGCCCGGGCCCTGGAACGCCAGAGACGTGACGTGTGGAAAGACCTCGCCGGTGGCGATGCCCATATCGTTTACAACACCGATCTTCTCGCCAGTCGAATCGATGACGGGAATGCCGAGCATCTCGGACAGATAGTTCATACTGCTCCTTCGCTCACTCGCTCTTATATGTATAGGGGTACGCGACCCCAGAGCGACGGCAAAGGACGCACCCAGGGTCAGCAGCTACTGTGTGGTCGGGGTTTGGATTTCACCATTGGCCTTTCTCTTGACCCTGTGTGCAGATACATGCGCTCGCGCGGGTTGCCCGAGCGGCGCATCAGTAACAAAAAAGACGGCTGCAGCACAAATGTCCGCAACCGCCCCTTACTATAGCATCCCCTTTAGCGGGAGGGCTGATTTTTTATACAGTCATGACAGCTTGCTGACACTTTCGATGCGCGGCGGAGAGGCTTCTTGTGCCGAGCTTCGTCGCGACGGTGGTGTTTTGCCACGTCATCCGGCGCTTGCAAAGGCGTACCCGTTTGGGATGGTCAATGAGTGCCACGAGGCGGGCGCCTTGATTTTATGCACCCGGAAATGACGGTGGCTGGAGCACCGATTAATCCCTGTCCGGCGACAGATGACACGCAATCTTTTGCTTGGAGCGTTTCTCCAACGGGCTTTCGCGCCCCTTCAGGGCAATTGCTCCACTTTGAAACTCCAAGTTCGTTGCCCAAGGACCCTTATGAGGCCGTGCTTTACCCGCCTCGTGGCCCCCATTGACCACCTCAAGCGGGGACGGTTTTTGGCCTCTCAAATTGCATGGATAGTCATCTGCGTTTTCGCAGGTAATTGAAGAGGCAGTTGCATACTGCCTCTTCTTTGAACTTCTCAAGCCCCGCAACTACCGGCATGCTTCCTCCCTAAGCTGTGAAACGGCATCGAGCAGGCGAACATCATCTTGTCCTTCGCCCCTCATCTCCGCATACAGCCCAATCGCATCAAGCATTTTGAATTCGCGTGAAGCTACAGAGGCCTCGCTTGCACCATCAATCCCGTATGACCATTCCTCCACGATGATGTCAGGGGCTTCAAACCAGTTCGCTTCTATCCAGTCTTCCCCTGTTTCCGTCATAACCGCCGCGATATCCTTTCGATAAAGCGCCAGTCGCAAAATCCCCGTATCATGTGCCAGGTCGGAGTAATACGGAAGTGCACTCTCCCCGCAGAGCAGCGCGCCGTTGCGTTTCAGCGGATCCAGAGCCCCTCTCCCTTTTAGGAGCCTCCTTCCTCTTACCGGAGATACAAAGTATGGCTCGAACTCCGCCAGAAGCTCGTCTTTTGACATGCCGGGATTTCTCACAATTCGCTTTCGCCACTCGGTTGAAATGGAAGATGGAAGAATCGCCTCAATTTCTGCCAGGCAATTCGTTATGGTCGACCTACTTAGCCCCATGGTTTCGGCAAGTTCTCCAGCGGACATGCCGTCCCATCTTCCCGTTATTACATTGAGAACAATCCTTTGGGCATGAGGGGACAAAGGCTTTGCCGCCCTACCCTGCGGAACAGGAGATGCTGCGACCCCCAGAAAAGGCAGGAACACATTACCGTCATCCCTGATGTAGGCGACTCCTTCACAAGAAAGTGCTTTCATCATGTTACCGTCAAGGTACGGCGAATAGATTGCAACATGGCGAGAATCGACCTTTGAAACCGCCCTTACAAGAGAACGAACCGTAAGCAACGTGGGGCGGGCGCATGCGATCGCAACAATAAACTCCTGGCTATCGCCCAATCTTGCAGCCCTTAGGCTAAACGATTCTGAAAGGCGCTTTGGAACAGCCGCCGCGACCTCCTCGGGCAAAAACAAGTGCCGGCCGTTGACGCAACCTGTCAACGATCGGTACTAATAAGCCCTCTTCTGGGAACCTTACCCTTCGACTTTCCCGCTCCTTGGTTAAAGGCGTTTGGCGCTACACCTGCGGCAGCTGCGCATCCTTTGGCATGGTCACGGTGCCTTCGACCACCTCTTTGGGGAACTGATCATCATGGCTTAGCAACTCGCTCACGGTAACCAACTCATAGCCTGCGGCCTTAAGCCCATCGATGATGCCAGGAAGGGCCTCAACGTCTTGCTGTCGGTTTCCGCCGCCGTCATGCATGAGGACAATGGCGCCGTTAAAGGCGTTGTTGAGCACCGCGGCCTTGATGGCGTCCGCGCCCGGGCGTTTCCAGTCCAGCGTATCGATGTTCCACAAGACGTTGCAGCTGATGATGTCGCCCGCGCGACCCCACTCCGTCGACGTGAACGCGCCGTACGGAGCGCGAATCATCTGGGGGCGCACGCCCGCCGCGCCCTCCAGGGCATCCGCCGCGGACGAAATCTCTGCCCGCAGCGCGTTTGCATCAAGGTTGGGCAGGTACTGGTGCGCATTGGTGTGGCTTGCCAGCTCATGCCCATCCTCGACCAGCTGTTTTGCGTACTTGCCGTAGTTGGCCTCTTGCGAGCCCAGGTTATAGAAGGTCGCCTTGGCGCCCTTGTCTTTGAGGATCTTCAAGATGTCCGGCGTGTAGCCGCTGGGGCCGTCGTCAAAGGTAAGGGCGATGTACTTGCCGCCAGCCGGCTTGACGTTGCGCGATGCGATCACCATGTCCTGAGCGGGATCCACAACTTCCTTGTCCACTTCCTCGCCAGACTCATCGCCCACGGTCACAACCTTTTTGCCGGCACGCCCCCATTGCGAGACAAACTGGACCGCGCCGCCGGACTCCATCTGCACTGCCGGAGCCAGGGGCACGGTCTTCTCCGTGGAGCCTTCCGTTACGTCCGTGCCGTCCGACACCACGAAGCTGGAGCCGTCCACCACGTTGACGCCCTCCATGTCCTGGGGCGTTTTTTGGTTGCCGTCCAGCGCGACCGAGTAGCGCGTGCCTCCGTCCTCGGAAATCACGTTGCCGCCTATGGACAACTTGCGGCCGGCCTTGGCACCAAAGTAATCGTTGTCGCGAATGAACTCCGCCGCGGAGGTTCCCACGCGCACCTGCACGTCCTTACCGTTCACCTGTACGTTGAGCGGGCGAAGCATGGTCCAATAGCAGCTAAAAAGAGCCACGCCCAGCATGGCGAGGCCAAGGGCCGCGGCGATCATGGCGGTCTTGCCGGATGCCGCGCCCTCCCCCGCCGTGTGCCCCGACACCGAGGCCGCAGCGTTGGCCGCAGCGCGCCGGCGCGTGGTCGCGGGGCGCGGCGGCGTCACATGCGAGGGCTGCGCGGCCCGCTGATGCGCGGCCGAACGCGGGGTCCACTGCGCCTGATGTGGATGATGCTGTTGATTTTGCTGATGGGGAGCCGGCCTAAAATGCGGATGTTGGCCGGTTGTTCCTGGCTTGTTCTGCTGTCCCTGTTCCACGATGATCGCCTCTCGATGGAGCCGTGCGTTTGAGTTTCATTTAGCATTCATCTTGACCCATCGCGCGGACACAATGGGCCTCAGGGGTGATTATGACTAAAGAGTCAAGTTGCTGCGTAACCAATGTCATTTTGCGCGGATGCGGTCGGCAGACGGCGGCAGGAAAGTGCTCGCGCGCCTAGGGCACGCGCTCAAGGTATGGGCTCAGCGCGCGCACTCGACCCGCGGCGGCTTTCCCGCACTGCCTCCCGCACCGTAGCGCCAGCCTGCTCATCGCTACTCGCTGTCACCGCCATCGGCGGCAATCTGCGGCAGCACAGCGTCCCTGGGCATGTTCACCTTGGTAAGGCTCTTAAGCTCCTCGGCCAAATCCTCGTCCGTTTTAATGAGATCGCTCAGCGATAGCAGCTCATAACCCGCGGCCTGCAGCTGGTCGATGATCAGCGGCAGTGCCTCGACCGTTTGGGCAGACGTGGACGCGTTGTCAGTCAGCAGCACGATGTTGCCGTTGGAGACGGAGCCCACCACCGTGTCCGCCACGGCCTGCGCGCCGGGCAGCGTCCAGTCACCGGAATCGATGTTCCATGTCACCACCGCGCTCACCAGGTCCATGGCCTGGGCCCAATTCTCCTGGGTAAAGGATCCATAGGGCGGGCGCAGCAGCGCGGTCGATGTATCCGACGCCTTGGAGATGGCATCGAAGCCGCGGCTGATCTGACTACGCAAATCATCGCCCGTAAGAGTAGAGAGGTCCGTGTCGTTGTAGGTGTTGGAGCCAATATCAAACCCGACCTGCGCGATCGCCTTAACCGCGTCCGGATACTTTTTAACCATGTCGCCAGAGAGGAAGAACGTGGCGCCCACGCCCTTTTCCTGCAGGATCTTAACGATCTGCTGGGTGTTCTCGCTGGGTCCCTCGTCAAATGTGAGCGCGACGTACTTCTTGCCCTTGGCATCCGGGGATACGGAGCGGCACGCCACCTCGCAGTTCACCACTTCCTGCACCACGCCCTTGTCCGCCGTGATGCCGGATTGCTTGCCCACCCAGACCTCGCTGCGGCCGGGCGCGCCCCAAGTCTTGACGTACTTGATGGCACCGCGGCCCTCTACGGTCAGCGTGGGCGCGATCTCCGTGGCCTGCACATCGTGCTCTTCATAGAGGTCGCGGCCGTTATCGACCTCTACCTTGTCACCCGGCTGCAGCTTGGTCTGCTCCAGGTCATTTGCGCTGATACGCTTGCCGTTGAGCTTGACCGACACGCGCTCGCCGCCCTCTTTTTTAAGCACGGAATCGTCCACCGCCAGCAAATTGCCCGGCGCGGGCTCAAGCTGCTGGTCTTCTATAAGCTGCTCTATGGACGAGTTGATGCGCGCTTTGGCGTCCGCGCCGTTGAGCGTGATGTCGACCTCGCGGTTGGCGTACCAGATGATGCTGGCCACAAAGAACAAAAACGCGCAGCCCACCGCGATGAACGCGTACGGCTTGCGCGAGTTGTTGGTGCCCATACCGCGCCCGCCTCGGCCACCGCGCCTGCCAAACCCTTGCGAATGGTTGAGGTACTGCACCCCCGGCTTGCGCTGCTGGCGACGGCGGCCGCCCGGCAAAAAGTCTGTGTTGTTGCGCCGATAATGCGGCTTCTTTTTGGTGGAGTAGGAGATGGTGTAGTTAAGCAATGGTGTTCCCTATTCCGTCCCGCGGCCGCATACGGCCCCGTGGTTATTACGTGCCGGCGCCTACTTGCCGGTGCTCGGCTTCTTCTTGGCGCCCGTTTTAGAGCTGGATTTTGAGCCCGCGTCAGAACCGGCTGCTTTTTTGAACTCGCTGGCAAACGCGGAGAACATGCCGCCCGCGCGACCCAGCTGCTTGCCCACGGCGCGCGCTCCGGATCCGGACGATGCCTTCTTTGCCGGCTTGCCGGACGCAGCCCCAGCCTTGGCACCGGTCTTGGCGCTCGCCGCGGAGCTCGCAGACGCCTTCTTGGCCGGGGTTCCGGCAGCCTTCTTGTATTCGGACGAGAACTCCTTGAACGCGCCCGCGGTCTTGCCGATCTGGCGACCCAGGGCATGGCTGCCCTTCTCGACCGCCTCCGAGCCTTTCTCGTCCAAAACCTTAGCGCCCTTTTTGACGCCCTCGCTTGCCTTGACCGAAGCCTCTGCGGCCTTGGCCGCCGCGCCGCCGGAAAACTCCAGCTGCGAGGCCTCGTCCCTAACCACCATAGCGCCCTTGGCGTAACCCACCAGGTAGCTGGCGGGCATCTCAAGGTAGCCGATCAGCGCGCTGGAAGCTCCGCTGGGCGTGAGCTTGAACATGTCGACCGCGCCGGTGCGGTAGTTGAACGAGGCGTCCGCGCAGTAGCCCAGCTTGGTGCCGGACTTGGTCTGCACGTCCATGCCGGTCCAGATGATGCAGGCGTCCAGGTCGACGCCCAAGCGCTTTGCCGCCGCAGCGTCAAAGGACTCGCGAACGTCTGCGACCAGCAGGCTGCCGTCATCGTCCACCGCGAACGCATCGAGGGCGACAAAGCGGTCGGGCTGCTTGATCATGCCGGCGATATCCGGCTGCTTGACCATGAAGCCGACGATCCGCTGCCCGTTGGGCGTGAACACCGGAAGGTGGACCTTGCCAAGATATTTTGAGCTAGTTGGGCGCCCATCCTTCTTGTCCTGCTTGCCCTTGGGCTTTGCAAGCCAAACGCGGACGCCCTGAAGGGTTCCTACCAGCATTTACGCCTCTGCAGGAGCCTCAGCTGCCGGAGCCACGCCCGCGGCGGTCTCGACCACAACATCGGCGGCGGGGGTGACGTTGCCGCCGGCGATGGCCTCGTTGAGGGATTCGCGGAGCTGATCCATGCGCTCGCGGGCAAGGTCAACCTTGGCGCGCAGCTCGTCGGTCTTGGCGTCCATCATGGGGCCAAAGTCCGTGGCGGCGGCGCGAGCCTGGTCGACGCCCTGCTCATACATGTCGCGCGCGGAATCCCACGCGTCGTTAGCCATATCCGCTGCCATGGCGCGCGTCTCCGCACCGGAGCGCGGGGCGACCAGGATGCCGATGATCGTACCGGCGGCGGCGCCAAAGACGGCACCTGCTACAAATCCAAGACCTTTACCCATGTTAGGTTCCCTCCCAAGAGTCGAGCGGTATGCACAAATATGTGTTAGTACGCAATTCGCGTAGTTAATCGTCCATTATACCCGCTTGCCGTTGTCTTCACCCATGCGGACGTTATTGGATTGCGAGGGCGGGACGCGGCCTAGATTTGCAAGTTGAGCGAAACGATTCGAAAACTCAGCGATACGCGTAGCGA
>OFMJ01001701.1_pt1 | contig 15543 bp, 19 predicted proteins | sample 1541801 | NCBI WGS metagenome assembly OFMJ01 (sample SAMN04209234, study PRJEB22552) | human gut metagenome | biome: gut; material: feces | host: Homo sapiens | place: USA: Oklahoma
GGTAATCTGAAGGCAGCGCACATTTGATGGCCAAATACGGCATGGCATGGCCTTCGGATATGAATCAGATCGTATACGACGTCATCTACAAAGTAGCCATCTCGTAAAATGAAAAAGCGCCTTCCTTCGGCACAAAAAGACCATGTAGGCGCAAAAGAAACCAACGCACGCAAACGCAAAGGGCAGGCGATTCCGCCTGCCCTTTCTTTTGCCGCCGCGTTATTTATTCCCCTTGGCCCGGTTGTGCGTTTTGCAGAGCATCTGGCAGTCGCCGATGTCCGTTGCGCCGCCTTTACTCCACGCCGTTATATGGTCGGCATCCATTTCATTATACTTCCATATACGCTTTGCGTTGGTGTCATGTCCGATGGCACACAGCGGGCAGTTGGATTTCTCCCTCTGCCGGTCATTGCTTTATTCGATTATGCCGTCGGTTTCAAAGATATGATCCAGCTCGTCATTGGAGAATGCGCGTAGCACTTTGTCGCGTACTACAATGTCGGTTAGATCCAAGCGAATGAATCTGCTTGTGCCGCCTGCGTCCGTAGTCTTGTGGATCAACTGAATTCTACCAAGTCGGTCCTCGGCTTTAGCGTACTCTGCCAGTGCTTTTGCCTTTGGCAAATTATCCGCATACTGGTTACCATGGGGTTCCAGAATATCCACCGCATAGTCAACCGCCGGGTCACTGCGGACGATCAGGAAATCAGGATAAAAGGATTTCTTTGCACCACCGATATCGTAAGGCAGGCAAAGCGCCCATGCGGCTCTGGAGGGGTTTCTCAGCCAGCATACGAAGTCCGCACGCTTTGATTCTTCCTCGATCAGAGCTTCCTCCCAGCCGTTCAGCTTGATTTTTGCAATACCGGTATCCGGCGCTGCAAGGAGATGATTTTCGTATTCGATACCATCGGGATCCTCTCTGACGCTGATATTTTCAGGGATGGCAAAAAGCTGTTCGCTGACCACAGCGCTGTCCGCCATAATTTCACGGTACTTCTTTTTGCATGCGTCCGATCTGTTAGCCACCGCCACACGATATTTACGAGATAATTCACGAAGCTTGTTTTTTGCATACTCACCGAGCCTTGCTCTGCATACATCATCTGCCGCGAACAGAACACAATCGATCTTATGTGCGTTCGGGTTTTCGTCGTCGTAATATCTGCCACCATAGATGTTCGGGAAGCCATATCTACCCAGCTTTGCATCCGCATTGCGTACCTGTCTGTCCAGATCGGTCTCCGACATCAAGGTGAGGTCGTTAAAATAATTCTCCCGCAACGCTTTGCCGAATGGGTCAAATACCTGTACCGACAATTTGAATTGCAATACCTGATCGGCCAGTGCATCGTATCTGCCTGTGCGATGCAGATTTTCAATGTATTCACGAATCAAACCAACGACATCGTCGATGACCTCATCACGTGCGCCTTGGTATATCATATTGTGTGTTAACAAGGTAGCCAGATCCAAAAGCGATTTCAAATAATCGTTGATGCGATCCTGACGTACAAAGTATGTCAGGTAACCCTTCGCATTGATGAAATCGATAATTTCAACGCGGTCAAGCTCCGGTGCGAACTCCAACTGCTTACCCCGTGGAATTTCTTCTGCGGGAACGACAGGCGATGCCTGCTGGCCGCTGCTCGCAGCTGAAACGGTTACAGTTCTCGGAGGGATATACTCTGGCGCGCTGCTGCCGCCGTTGTTGGTGGTGGGCGCAACATACGGAGTGTTAGCAGCCGGGGAAACCGCTGCCGGTGTTTCCACTGCCGGTGTTCCACCCGGATTATCAAATATACTCATCTGATTAGGATCCGGCTCCACCTGTCTTGCGCGTCTGGGTGTATGCACCGTCCAAGTGATATATGTGGGTTCCTCCAGCGATTCACCGTTGATCTCAGTGGGAATATCGCCACCTTCGCTGGCCTGCAGTTCTTCCACAACTTTCTTTACGGTGTCCTTGTTGAAGTGGGGAAGGTATAGCTTAACATCGTTCAGGAACTCATCGCGCATTACGCGCATTTGAAGCGGTGTACGCACCATTCTGCCGAGAAGCTGCGCGATATAGGTGGGGTCGTTTCTAACCGCAAAAGACATCATCGTCTCCGCTCTGGGGCAGTCCCAGCCGGTGGAAAGAGCTTCCTTGAAAAAAACCACTTTGATTTTATGATCATCCGCAATTTCGGATGCTTTTACATGTGGAATGTGGAGGCCGTTCAGCTCAACAGTAGTGCCCTCGCCAAAGCAGTGTACGACTTCTCCCGCTTTGAACGGTGTACCGACCTTTTCTTCAATCTTGGCAAGGACATCCTCCAAATTGGTGTCGGATAACGCGCCACCGCTGCCTTGACACACCTGTACCACCAGTACGGGATCCACGTTGGCATAATGCTGCTCAGAGGTATACTGATACCAGCGCTTGCACTTTTTCAGCCATTCTTCCACCGCTGCTTCCAGAAGAACGAGGTCGTTATTCTTTGTGGGATCCTCGGGGTAGGTGATTACGATGCGGTCTTTCAGAAGCCCGGAACTTCGCACATCATCAGCAGTGATAATACAAGTTTGTTGACCGACGTTCGGTATATTTCTAACCAATGTATTAAATCGTTCTGCGGTGGCACTAATGCCAAGAATTACAGGCATAGAACGCATTTTGCGCTTAACATCATTCTCGGTGTACTCGTAACCTTTAATAAAGCGCTGCATGATGGTGGTGTCGGTGCCTGCCTCACGTTTGCTCTTGGCACCACGGTGCGCTTCGTCAATGATGAAATAGAGGTGATCCGACTTACTCTGGATGGTGTTGTCCAGCGTCTCCCAAATGGTATACTGCCGATCATCGGAATGTTGCGTCAGCTTACCGCTGCGACTGATCTTCTGGGTGTTCAGGAAATAGACATGGCCATCCTCCAACATCTCCATATCGAAAGAATCTTCCGCGATGGTTACGCACTGACCGAAGCGCAGCTTGCTGGTTTTTAGTTCGATTTTTTGTTTGGACTGCGCGTTCAGCTCCGGGGAGTCCGAAAGCCATACAAAGATGGCCTCCGGCTGTTCATCGAAGGTAGTTCCGTCCGCGAGGGTGGAGCCAAAGTAAATATCTTCGATCAGCGATGCAGCAATAATGGTTTTACCTGCGCCGGTGGGCGCCTGCAGAGAAACGACCTGCGTCTTTCCTCTGCGTCGGTAGCTGTCCAGCGCATCCGCAATGTCTACGCGCAGTTCCTTGACAGCTTTGTCTTGAAAAGCTATTAAAATCACTTTCATCTGCTGTTCCTCCCTGCGTTGATTCTGAAGTTGTCTAGATAATCCCGGTACAACTGATAGGTCTTTTTACCCTCCAGCGCCTGCGTCATGGCCACAAAGCTGGATTCGTAATCGGTGACGAGGTACACAGCCTCGATTTCCGGATGCTGTGCAAGCTGCTCGGCAAATTCTCCGAACCGGTTTTCGTCATTGAGGATTGCCATTTTGTTTTCAGGCAGGATGAGCATATCCGGCACGCACTCATCAATAACGGGGCATTTGCCGATGGCGCCAGCCTTCATCCACAAGGTGGAGAGCAGCTCCTTGAACTGCATACCGAGGGATACCTTGGTTTTGTCTAGGAATTGCAGCTTGAAGAATGCTGCATTCGCCTTGAAACCATCTGCCATAGGAATATCGCTGCCGATGTAATTGCCCTTCAGCGGATTTCCATTGACATCGTGGCCTTCAATGCTGCATACCGTACGCGGCCACGTAACATAGCGTGCGATGCCGCGGCTTTCCCATTCGGGATCGCCCTGCTGGATTCCGCGCGCCTCAAAGCCTTTGCGTTCCTCAGCGCTGATCTCATTGTTGGTGACCATGATACAGCGACGATGACCGCCATCCTCTGCGTTCAGGAGGTTGACTGCGTGCAATGTAGTGCCGGAACCGGCGAAGAAATCGACGATGAGGGCATTTGGTTTATAGGCTGTGAAGAAATACACGCAATCTTTTACTGCATATAATGATTTCGGGAAAGTAAAGCGTCTATCAGCAAAAATATTGCCTATCAATCGCGAGCCATATTGTGTTGCATCGTGCGAAGCTATCCTCCAAATATCACCGGGCGTTGCCAGCACAACATCCGTGTCATTATCGGCGACAATAATCTCGTTGTTAATACCATGGCCTGTAATTTCAAATTCTCCATTTGTGATTTTTGAGTATTCTCCATCTTTGAGAATGTAGACCGTAAAACCTTTTACTTTATTACCACCGATACGTACACGCCCTTGTGCCATTCTGAAACGAAATGTATCAGTTGCCCACTGCCAGTTTCCTTCGCTTCCGTTTTGACGGATTGGGAGTAAAGCGGTACATCCTTCTTTTTGTGGTGCAACAGAAATACCAGGGGCAAGAGGTTCTCCAACTTCTTCAATTTTTCCGGTTTCGTTATTTATGTAGATTGGATAAAATCCTCCCGGCGAATGCTTGCGCTCGGAGTTAGTTCCCGATCGTTTCAGCAAATCCCATCTTACTTGGCCTGTATGAGTACGCCCTTTGCTCGATACCCATTCACGTTCAAGTTTTACGCGTTGTGGGGAAGATTTCCCAAGCATTACAAAGAATATATATTCACCACTTCTACCAAATTCACCGGCTCTGGCTACATTTGCTGGGTTTATCATGCTGCTTACCATCTGCATTCTTGCCTCTGGGAACATTTCCTCCAACAAACAACCAAGGTGCAAATACTCTTTTTCATCAATCGTCACAATCAGCACAGAATCATTGGGATTCAGCAACCGTTTCGCAATCTCCAATCGCTTCTGCATAAAGGACAGCCATTTGCTGTGGCGGTATTCGTCGGTTCCGTCCACGTAATCGTTGTTGTATTTCCAGTCTTTCGCGCCGGTGTTATAGGGAGGGTCAATGTAGATGCAATCCACCTTGCCTGCGTACAGGTATTCCAGAAGCTGCAGGGCATGGTAGTTGTCCGCTTCGATCAATGTGTGCCACAGGTCGCTGTCCGGCGCGTTGCACACCTCGTCCAGAGGTTTCAGGCAGGGATAGATCGGATCGCCCAACTCAGCCGTCGTAACGAGGTCAGCCGCAGCGAGTTGTACTGCTTCCTTGCCATTCTTGGGCAAGCAGGTGGCGATGCCGTTGTCGATTTCCAATACGGTGTATATTTCGTTTGCTTTACCGTTCCGCATGGACACCTTGAGCCCTTTCCTGACAGGAATGTCATACAGGGGCGTACACTCCGGCAGATGTTCCTCGAACACCAGGCCAAACTGTTTGTGTTTTAATGCACGTTTCGCCGCCTCCGCAATCTGCGCGCGCAACTCCGGATTTTCAATTTTCTCTATCAGCTCATGTAATTCAGCCATATCTATTTCTCCTTATCCTTGCGCCACAAGTAGCGTTGTCAGTATTTCACGAATGGCCGCCAGTTCCGTGGGGTGCTCTGCTATCAATTTTGCGATGTCTGCCGGTACCTCACCGCGGCCTTCTGCCGCCAAATTCAAAAATTCATTGCGCTGCTGCTCATCCAAATTCAAGTTTTCAAGCATTTTGTACTGCACATCCGGTGGCGGCGGATTGACCTTGCCGGATAGGATATCATAAAAGTATGGTTTTGTAATATCTACCGCCGAGTAAAAAGCAGACTGTGATATGCCGGTCTGCTTGATCATCTCCCGCAGAAAATTACCAAACGCCTTTTTGTCCTTGGCCATCCGCTTCACCTCCAATATAGTATGTATGTAAACATACTAACATCATATTGCAAAAAATCAAGAGTTTTGAGAAAACTTATCTCAAAATCCATTAAAAACGCAAAAAACCAGCCATATCAAGCGTTATCTTGATATGACCGGCCTTTTTATTTATCCTATTCGGCTTTGTGTGATTTCGCCCTGGCGGGTCTTTTTTATTTGTTATCAATCTCCGACCATTGCCTAACCAGGCGATAGAATGTGCCACGTTTTAATCCCAGCGTATTCATAGCGTGCACTGCCGTGATCTTCCCTTCTTTCCATTCCTGATATATGAACTTCCATTCAGCGGGATACGAAATCTTTGGCCTCCCTAGGTGGCGTCCGTTGATTCGCGCTGCTTCAATTCCCTCACGCTGCCGTTCACGGATTCTTTTCCGTTCATTTTCCGCTATGCTGGCATACACCTCGATGATGATGTTGTTTGTCATCTCAATCACCCACTCCTGACCTTTAGGCGGATCAATCAGCGTGGTAGGAATATTCAGTATTTTCACTCGAATTTTTTGGCTTTGAAAATATTGCAGTTCCTGGTTGATATGCGTCTTGTCACGGCTAAGCCGGTCAAGGTCTTGAATGACAAGCGTATCCCCAGGCCGCAATAATTGCTCTTTCAATAAAGCATACCCTTTCCGATCCAAGTCTTTGCCGCTTTTCTTGTCGGTCACAATGTCCCGTTCGTCCACACCGTAGTTTTTAAGTGCAATGATTTGGCGGTCCAGGTGCTGCTCCTTTGTTGAAACCCGTGCGTAACCATATACTTTATTCAGCATGTTCTCGGCTCCTTTTCAATCTATCCAAAAAGGTGTGTGCTTTTTGGGTTATATCTATAAACCAAACCATAACCTTTATGGACACAAAACTTCTATCATTTGAGGAAAAGATATACCTTCCAAAAAGGTACGCCTTCCTATACCCCATCTGAGCTTGTGATCATCAAGCGGTTATTATCCGATATTGAGTTGTTTACACGATTATCCGAAAACCAGCAAAAGAAGGTAGCCGCATTATTTAAGGAAATCATCAAAGAACTTTCCTCTGTCGTCCCCTATACTTCGGACGATGGAGGCAGCGATGATAAAGCCTAAAAACTTATTTTATAAACTTGGAATCTATTCATATTTTGTCGGTCACCACTACTTACTATATGGTATATCTCTTATTCAGCAAGATTCCACATATCTGTTTTCTATCACTACGCGGCTGTATCCTGCAATCGCCGCGCACTTCGGCAAAGGAAAAGCCGCCGTCGAAAGCGGTATCCGCAATTCGATCGAACGCTTTTGGTTGTTCGGAAATCGCAAATTATTCTATCAGATGATTGGGTATGAACGGAAAGAACAACCTTCCAACCGAGAGTTTTTCGCCATCCTCGTAGATTTTTTGAATAAAGAAAACGGTTAAAAAGACAGGCTGACTCTATCTCTACTTACGATTTATCAACGCCGACATATACAAAAAGGCTCTTTTACAAGAGGCCTTTTTTAACTATTCGCGTTGTATTGCTTTTCCATTTCCAAAAACCAACCGGGCATTTCCCCGCTGATCCGCATGAAATCGCCGTTTTGGTATTCTGCTATCATTTCAAAGCCGTTTTCATTGTCATAAAACTTGGCTTCGTTGCAATACGGCAAAATGTCGATCAGTACATCGAACCGCCGGGCAAATCGCCGGCGCACATCTTCCTCCCGTATATCGTGCCCGCCCTTGGCCACACGGTTTGCAATGCGCTTTAAGCACTCCTCCGCCGAAGAAATACCAACGTAAAACAGATGGACTTCATAACCGTGCTCTTTCACCTTCCGAACCATCTTTCCTACCTGATGGCTGGAAAGCGTTGTTTCCTGAGTAAAGGAAATGCCCCTTTCACAATAGTTTGCCATCAGTGCTAACGCTTGCTTTCCTGCCTGAATAGGCGCCCAGCCATTGATCGACGCCATTTTATCGATGTCGATGATCATGCCAAGGTCATCCCGTTCTTTTTTCAAGACGCCTGTTAAGCTGGACTTTCCTGCCCCGTTGACGCCGCCGATGACCGTATATACCTTTGCCATACCAATCTTCCTCTGTTCTAAAATTCCTATACTATGTGTATTATACCATACTCCTCTGTTTGTACAAAAAAACAAAAGGCCCTTTATAGGGCCCCTTACTCCTTTTTGTCTGGAACATACTCCACAACATCTTCTATCCTACAATGCAATATTGAACAAAGCGTATCAAGTGTATGCGTCGATACCGGCATATCCTTTTGTAGTCTCTGCACCGTAGCATGGCTCATCCCCTCTTTTATCCGCAAGGTATACGTCGTTGCCCCTCTTTTCTTCATCGTCTCCCATAAGGGCGTATATCGGATCATCGCTCTCACTCCCAGTTACGACAAAATCCCTCCACAATGAGGGATTTTATTTCGCATTTACAAATTTGTCACCCAGGCGCAACAAGCACTGCAAATCTTCTTTATCCATAATCTCCAGCAATTTGAGCATCTTTAATATATCCTCATCATCCAACAAAACTTCCAAACGATCTGCCAGATACTCAACCGATGCTTTCCCCTTGTACGCTTTGGAGAAAAAATCTTCCAAAGTTATTTGAAAATAATCACATACTCGCAAAAGGGTTCGGAACGATACCATCTTTTGCTCTGCGTTCATCGTTCCCAAATAACCGGCCTTATGGCCCAATTCCTTGCTTAGCTGGGATTCTGTCAGCCCAGGCCGGCTTAATCGCAATTCTGTGATGCGTTCCAGGACATATTTTGTTGTTTCATGTATATCCACGACAACACTCCTCGCTTACCATTCTAAAATGGACGGCGAGATAAGCTGCGAGTTATTTTCTTTAGAAATATATCGCTTTTTGGATAAATCAAAATCCACGATTATCCGTGGATTTCGCCTTTCTTATTATGTATTTTTAATAAGGCCTTAACATCCTCTTTATCCAATGTTTCTAGAATTTTCAAAACCTCAAACATGTCCTCTTCATCTACAATTTCTTCTATTCTACGGGTAATATACTCTGCTGACGCACTCCCCTTATATGCCTTGGAAAAGAAGTCCTCCAATGTGATCTGAAAATAATCACAAACTTTCAAAAGCGTAGGAAAAGATACCATCTTTTGCTCCGCATTCATCGTACTTAAATATTTTCCCTTATGCCCCAATGCCCTACTCAACTGAGATTCTGTCAATCCATCCCTACTCAATCTCAATTCCGTAATACGATCCAGGACATATTTTGTCACTTCATATAACTGCATTTTATCTATACTCCCACGAATTTATTCTAAATTGGCAGGCTAGATAAATTGCGAGTAATTTTTTCTTGAAAAGTATCGCATTTTATCCTATCATTGTCATAGAATCACTCGTAAAAAATCCAATGATTATTCTATCCATAATTGAAAAAATCATTCTGGATCGTTTTAGGAAAGGGGGGCTTATTTATGCGTAGTGACATCCAATCTTTCCTAGACGACTTGCAAATCACGCCTGTGTATAACAGCAAACGCCTGGCAGACGTGCTTGCGCTGGCGGTGGAGCAGCCGGCATTGCTGGAAACGCATCGGCTCTTTTATCGTTACGCCGTTTCAAACGACCTATATACCTCTACGGTGGCGTCCATGGTTAAAAAGGCGCTTTGCTCGGCGCAAAACACCGCGCTGATGGAAACGCTCACCGGCACGGACGGCTGGGATGTTCACCCCGAACGCTTCCTGTTCTGCGCGGTGGCGTATCTGACCGGCCGCCGTCCCAAGCTGCGCTTCCAGCTCCGCCATGCCATCTCCGAAGATGATTATGATTTGCTGCTGCACTACAAAACACAGCCACAGGCGCTATCTGAACGGCTGGGCCTCCAGCCCAAATCCCTGGCCGGCAGATACCAGCGCGCCCGGGAAACTGCGAAAAAAGCGGTATATGCAGCGGACGCCGGCGCATCTAGCGCCTATCTTCTGTATTGGTACAACCTTTGCCCTGAACGCGTCGCCGTTTTGCGCGAACTGTTGGAAAGGCAATGGCAGTTTCATGATTACACATCGCTGCAAGAGCCGCAGCGGTCCATCTGCCAGCTCATGGACAGCCTGCACCTGCGCCCTACCCATCGTGGGTACGCCTACATGGTCTATGCGCTGTCCCTCTCCTGGGAAGATCCCTCGCTGCTCCAAAGTGGGGAAGTATGGAAGAAAACAGCGGAACATTACCAGACGACAACTAGCAGGATCACAAGTACATTGAGTTCATTTGTCCAATCCATCCGGGCCTCGGACGCCCTTGAAAAGCTCATTGGGGTATCCGGCGGCGGTTCCCGTCATTACGCGAAATTGGCGGCCGCAATATATTGGCGCCTCACCGGCCGCCGCCTCACCTTTCGCTACCATCTTTTCTCCACCTTTATGGAGGAGGACATTCCAATCCTCAAAGATTTGTACGCCCATCCCATGCCCATCGTTCATTACGCCAAAGCAAACGGCTATGATCCTTCCCGCTTGCAGCATCGGGTTTCTTCTCTTGGCGGCGTCCTGCTTGCGTTGTACAACGATATGCAATGGGCTCCGGATTTGTATCTTTTGTACTGGTACGGTTTAACGGAAGAACAGCTTCCTTTCCTCAAAAAGCTAGCTGTCCAATATGCAGCGTTCCATACCCGCAGTCTGGGACGTTTCCTATACAAAAGAAAGTGACCGGCCATCCCGCTGCGTTTAAGTTACCAAGAATACGTCGGGGAATCGGACACGTAGGTGCCTAACCCGTTGACGGTGATCACTGCGTGTACGCGATATTGGTATCCTTTGGGCACGTTGGCGTACCGAATCAGGTAGGTATGTATCCCGTTGCCTGACGCCATGTATGTGTTTGTCGTCAGCCATTGGCTGCCGTTCCACCGCTGAAGCTGGGCGGTGATATTCGTTGCTTTGGACGCATTGAGCACAACGGACACGTGCACCTTGAGCTGCGTATTGGAATACTTGGTCACATAATTCCGAATGTTTGCCGCTACACGGGGCTGCGCGCTTTCCGTCTGTTGTGCCTGCGCCTTGCTTTGTTGCGCTGCAGGCGCCGCCATAGCTGACGTTGAGGCCGTCAGCATGAACGCGGCGAGCAGGCAGCAAACAAGTTTGGTTCGGTTTGATTTCTTCTTTGGTTTCTCTTTCACCCTTTTCACTCCTTTTCGGTTGAGATGACCGGTCACATACAACGTGTGGCTTTCATCCACGAAAATTCAAAAGGAGTGAAAAAAACTTGACCGATTTCTCCGCATTATGGGCAGAGCACCGGAACTATGTGTTTCGGTTGATCCTGTCCTCCGTCCGTCACGCAAGCGACGCCGATGATTTGATGCAAGTGGTCGCCATCGAAGCGTACAAAAGCCTTCCTTCGCTGCGCGATCCCGATAAATTCCGTCCGTGGATTCGGTGCATCGCCGTTCGTGTCGTCAAGCGTTACCACAAACGCTTCTACACCAAGCCGGAAGAATTGCTGGACCCCGCAAAACTGGAAGAACGGCTTTCCAGCTATCAACCGGATTTTGGTGCCCAGGCCGATACCTGTTTGTTGGTTCGGGATTTCATTGTAGCTTTGCCAGGCAAATGGGCGGACGCCTTGGCGCTGTACCTGTACTTTGACGTTTCCATCCGGGACATCAACACGATGCTGGGCGGTAAATATACCACGACTTACGCCAACATCCGCCGGTTGTGCCGTGAACTGGAAACACTCTGTTCTGCGCAGGAGGTGACAAGGCTTGAAGAATAGGCAAAAACATACTCTCGGCCAAATTTTCGCAGATGAACTCTATCGCAACGCGCCGGAGATTTCCCGAGAACACGCTAAAAAGCAAGCGCACATCGCTCAAATGCAATACCGTTCCTCCCGCTGCACAAAACCCCGCGCCGTCCTGCTTGCCTGTATGCTGGCGGTGCTGCTGCCTACGGCTGGCTTTGCCGTGAAATCCTTGTTTTTTTCACAGGCGGTCACGGTACAACATCAGGCGCCTACTTTTACCATCCAGACCGACGGCATTACGCAGGTTGGCGGCGTCGATGCCAACGATGGATACATCTCCACTACCTACGCCTATCAGGGGATTCAGTTTGTTTTGCTGGAGGATTACAACGATTATGCCGGAAACGACACTACGCTCCGATTGGAAGCGGTCGGCACTGTCTTTTCCCAAAATGTATGCGGGTACACAGCCCAATGCTATCTGGATGACGATGGATTCACCGCCTATCTCGACGCCTACGAAGAACAGTGTATCCTTTACATTACCATTCCCTCCACAGATCAGGCTGTTTGTACCTATCTGTTATCACAAATCATTCCATGAGGAGGTATTTGATGAGCACATCCAAAACCTGTATCCTGTTTGGATTCTCTCCCGATCCGAAATGCCTGGGCCTCTGCGAAGGTCTCGTAGATGAAAAGGACCTTGCCGTTGACGAGGATAATTTCCGCCGCTCGATTCGGTTTACCTTGGGAGGGATCATTGCCGAAGGGTGCGACCGCATTTTAGCCGACGCCGGCTGTTATGCGCTGCCGTATGTGGAAAATGAACTGGAGAAGTTATCCGTTCAGTACATCCGAAATCCCATTGTCATTGAAAAACTATCCCTATCTCCAGGCGATTTCATGGCGATGTTTCGCAAAGCGGACATCTTTTTCATTTTTGATTTGGATATTGACGCGGACCTCTTATCCGACTTTACCAGTATTTTTGCCCGTCATACCACAAAGCATGTCCTATCCATCAGTCCCTCCAGGCTGATGACCAACTGGAACTATACCTGAGGAGGTAGCTATGTTATTCTTGCGCCGGAACGCTTGGCTTACCATTGCTGAAACCAAGGCCCAATACGACGATGCGCGGGCCAGCGAATATGTTCCTTTTTTCCAGACCAAAGACGCCGCCTATGCTCGTGCGTTCTTCCACGCCTGGTACGCTCTTTCCAACTTAATCGCCGATGGGCGGATCGACGCTGAAACGCTGCCATCGGATCCGCTCTGTACGGCACATTTCCTTCAACTGCAAGATGAGGTATCTGCCGCTGTTTCTTTGCCGGAGTTAAGGCGCTGGTACAACGATCCCAGGGAAACGCTTGAAGAGGACGATGACTATATGGACAGTGCCTATATATTTGTCAACCCCCGTTCCCTGACATACAAATCGGCCTATTGTTATGACACTTCCTGTATCTTGAAAGCGGAAGGGTTTTCATTTATCCGGATCGACACGTTGGACTATGCCGATGGGTTTCGGGATGGTTTCGGTGAGGTTCTTGACGCATTGTACGACATGCTGATAGAAAACGGATACCATGCGATTCAATCCCTGTTGGAAACAAAAGAATTTCAGGAGGCGTCCTTGCCCGCCTCCTCAGAGCGATATATGGATCAGCAAACGTTGAAAGCCTTGTATCCAGCCGAAAATGTGCCGGAGGACATACACGTTGTTTCCATATATACCCAGGAAGGTCATAAGGGGTGCAAATCCAGCCGTTCCAAACTCGGGTATGCGGACGGGCAGCGGGCTGCGCGTGTGTTTTGCCGTGAGCTGTATGCCCAGTCGGTTTCACCTATGTTCCTCACTGTGCTTTGCAGTGCCATGAGCTAATGATGGTATTGAATCAGATTGTCTATACACCCTCCCAGGCGCCGCCGCGCACTACTTTCCAAGGGCTCATGCCGGACTCCGTGCTATATGCACGGAATCTCCGGCATCTGGTAGGGCAAAAACGGGCGCACCAACGTATGTACAATGCTTTTCTCCCGCACGCAATCGCGGGTGCAGTGCAGGATCTATCCATTTCCAGTATCGACTGGCAGTATATACCAGGGTGGTCGGAAAGCCTGCTTCCTTTCCTGCAAACCTTACCTTGCTTTACACAGCTCCATCTTTTCTACACCGCGAACACATTTTACAACTGGTGCTGCGATTCTATGGCAAAGCAAGCCGCTTTATTGCCAAATCTGGGGACCACAAAACACCAGGAATCCGCCGCCTGGATGCAGCAATCGCTTACCGCGCTGCGAAACGATGTGGTATGTTTTCTCTATGATCCCTATACATTGCACATGTTTGAACCGGACAATCCATTGCCGTATTCGCTTAAATATGCGCTCATTTTCAATGATGTTTTGTACATCAATCCCATCACCTTAGAGTCCCGGTACATATTGGGTTCGCCTAAGCATCCACTGGTCGAGCTTCCTGCCTATCTGAATACTTGGTCCCACAAAAATATGGGTATGCAAAAGGAGCCTATCTAGGCTCCTTTCTTCATTTCCGTCAACTGGCCTTCTTTGCCTCCCTCTGTCTTTTCCGTAGATACTCCTTGTGCTGCTTGTATTGTGTGCTTCCATCGCCGGCGCCTGTCATAGCAAAGGCAATCTGCTTCCAGGTCTTTCCTTCCAAATATCTCAGGCGAAATATCTGCCTGATTTCGCTTTCCTCAATCGATTCGATAAACACCTCGATCTTGTATTGGTGATGCAAGCACCATTTGATATTGTTTTGAATCAATGTTTTTAAGTGGGCGATCTGCGGCGCGTACTCCGCTACCCTGTCTGTGATGCCCTTGCAGGCCGGGATTCCTCCGATGATCTGCGTCATGCTTGTTGCTTTTTCTTCCAGCCGCCGTACCCTTTCTATCTGATACCGGATCTCCTTTTTCAAATGCCGTAGTTCGTTTAGCTCTCTTTCTTCCATGTCTCTCTCCTTTGCTGTGGTTTCTTACCTAGAGGGCACAATGGGAACTTATGTTTGTGTATGTTCTATCCGATATGCAGATTCCTTACAATTACAAGATAGTCCCGTTTTATTCTTTCTATATAGAAAAACCAGAGTATGCTTTCGATTTTGCGTTCGTTTATCAGATATCTCGATTTTTTCGATTTGAAAGAAAAGCTAAGTTATTTGCCGATGAAAGTGTGTTTTTGGCTCGTATCATGATGCGCAAAGGGACAGAAAAAGGAGCCCTATTTCGGCTCCTTTTGTTTCTCCTGCACGGGCGTCAGCTTCCCGACAAAGATGGAAAGCACTTGCTTTCGCGCCTTTTTCAGCATCCGCTGGTTATTGAATGCACTGTCCCAGATCCGCTGTATCCGAAAGCTCTTATCCTGTTGTGTGTATCCGCACCGCAGCAGCAGGATGGCCTCCAACCCTACCTCCGCTTGTTTGTACAGCGCTTTGGTCAATGTAGACTGCCTGTTTTTGATACAGTTCACCACGATGGTTTTGCTGTTCAGGTATAACGGATTCTTTTTGATCTCTCCCAGCATACGGTTATATATTTCTTCCAGTATGGCTATTTCTTGTTCTTCCATGTATTGCTCATATTCGATCACCACCAGCAATTCGGCTATATAAGCATTGTGTTTTCGATACCGATATCCCCAATACACCTGGCAGCCCAGCAGCGTATCATGGTATATCTGGCTGTACTTATTTTCTTCCATCCAAGCCTTGCAGCATACGCGAATATCCTCTGCATTTTCCAGGCTGCTATCAAAACGCTCCGGCACCTGCCCCGGGTCTATCGGCCGATAATGCCAATATAGAAACATCGCTATGAATACTGGGATAAAATAGAGTAATGCCATCCACTCTTTATTCTTTCCATACTCTGCAAATCCTAAGCAAACAAAACCTATCGTGCCACCCGAAAAAGCCAAGCCTATGATGAGCCTTTCACACATTTTGCTTCTAAAAAACTTGTGATGAACCAAAGCATTCCACTTTTGTTTCCATTTTTTTGTCAACTTATATCCTCCATTTTAGTGAA
>OFMJ01001704.1_pt1 | contig 15528 bp, 17 predicted proteins | sample 1541801 | NCBI WGS metagenome assembly OFMJ01 (sample SAMN04209234, study PRJEB22552) | human gut metagenome | biome: gut; material: feces | host: Homo sapiens | place: USA: Oklahoma
GAGCGACTGGTACAGCGGATTCGTGTGCAGGCTTTCCGGGATGGTGTAATAACCGGTCTGATATTCTTTTTTGCAGGTGATATAATTCTTGTTCACAATGGTTTCCTCCTGTTTTTAGTCATAAAAAAAGCCGCCTGCTTTTGCAGACGGTACTTGCTTTTCGATAAAGAAAGGATTAAAATAAAGATGGTTTTCTCCTGTGCTTCTCTTAGCATAGGGAAAGGCAGCCTTCACTCCCCTAAAAAGTGAAGGCTGCCTTTTTGTTTTTTAGTCTTTGGCCTTTTCGTCCTGATCTCGAATAGGACGCACGAACACGCCGTCATTCGTCAGAAAAATTTCCACATCCTGCTTGTCGCGCATACCGAGCATCTCACGAAATTCCGAAGGAATAACCACACGGCCCAAATTGTCAAGACTGCGGATCACGCCGACCACGCTGCATTTCTGAATAATAAATGGCTGTTTGCTAAGATTTTCATTTTTCATTTTATACTTCCTCCTCAATGTTCAATCGTATAAATCAATCGTTCATATTCTCTCATGTTTTCACGCTTTTGCCTCAATGTCGCATCCATTGCACGACGCAACCCATTTATAGCTGCGGATAAATATAAACCGTTGATGTGTTTCGTTTCGTTTGCACGGTTCGAAATACTCTGTCCGTGTAACAATTTGTTGTACAGAATATCATGTTTGGAATAATCGCGCATTTCAGAAAGGATGGCGTTTCCCATCCGAGCCATCAAGTCATCCATCTTTCCGGATATGTAATCTCGATAGCGGCTGTTTCGCCCATAAACTTCCCGCAAGGTGTCAGCCTCTTTTAACAGAGCATTCTGAAATGCAGTATATTCTTTTGCACGGTAAGTTTTTAAATAGTAGAGCGTCATTTTATCCAGTTCTGGCCGAAACGGAGCCATGCTGTTCATGCGATAATACCACTGCCGTCGGTCAAAAGGCAGCGATGAATAGATTTTCACAAACATTTCCCGCAGATATGGGTCATCGAATGAACTCATGCTCTTTTTACCGCCTACCATACGTTCCCGCACCAACTCGTTTAACAAACTGCGGTCACGCTCCAGAAACGTGTTTGCAGCTTTTGATTTCATCGCTTTCAGGGTTTTGCTTCTAATCGTTCCTCTTGGACGCTCTTTTCCTTCATAAATGAATTTCTTCCGGGTTGGTATAGGTTCGGTCGCCGCAATATGTATATGAATATTGTCGGTGTTGTAATGGATCGCTGCGCTCCATACAGCGGTATGTTCCATGCCTTCGTTTCGTAAAAATTCACGCATTGTATTTCTTGCACATTCCCGCAGTTTTGCTTCATCAATTTTACGGGTGATCGGATCATAAACGCCTTGCTTTGCCAGGAATCGATTATCGAAGCTGATCACCGTCTGCCACATGATCCCATCATTGTCATAGGCAGTTTGAAACGCTTGCTTTAACCGGCTTTTTTCTTCGGCTGTCAGGGCGTCCTTATCCCCCGTGAACAATCCGGACGTTTTCAAAGGGTTATCCATATAATCGTTATAAAGGCTGTACTTTTGGAATCCTTTTGTGCGTGCTGCCTCATCACGATCGATGTAATCAATGTAGCCCTGAAACGTTTCTACTCCTTTGCTTGAAAATTTTCTGCTGTTTCTTTCAAATCGTTTATCGACAAATCGCGTTCGTATAATAATGCCGGCTTTGATCGGTGGCATTACTGTCAGCCTCCTTCTCGATCATATCCATACAACTGAGCGATTTTTTCCATAGCAATCGTGTTTTTGGTGATGATTCCGGCCAGCTTTTCTGCGATCTTGATGTATCGATCTTCCTGTTCGCGCAGCTCATCCAGGATGGCGGTCGATTCGATCAGCCGCTTTAAGTAAGCGTTTCGAGAAAGCCCGGAATTCTTTGCGAGCTCGTCTATCTTTTGTATAGCGTATGGTTCAACGCCGCGTACTTTCAATTCCATTATTCTCCTCCTTCCAAAGCGAAACCGCGTGTTGGCAATTTTGGTATCTTTGTTCAGCCGCGCTACCTGAAGCAGAATACTTCCTATGGCAATGAGCAGCCCCACAGTAATTGTAATTAACCCAAGCCATGGCTCCATACTATAAGCGGTTATTGAACTTAAAAGCAGATACACAAGGCTCGTGATCACTGATACTATGATTGACAGTAAAGCCGGATTCAAGGCAATCCTCCTTTTCCATCCTATTTAGACCGGCGGCTTATGCCGCCATTAACGCAGGGCTATAGTAATAGCCCTGCGTCGATTTCCGAAACTGACTGCGATTGCAGTCAGTTTCGGAAAGGGCATAAGGAAAACCGTCCCCACTTAACGTGTGGAATCAGGCAGTGCCTGATGTTTTCATGGGGACAAATAAAAGGCCGATTCTGTGTAATTTATGGGTATGATTTTACCCAATTCTGTGTAAATTCTGGGGTGATTCTAGGGGGTAAAAGTTTAAGGCAAGCATAGATTTTGTATTGACAAACGAGAATTTTACAGTTGATCAACCTCTTGAAACTCCTCTGGAGCATCCCGATCACCCGTTCGGTTACGAGTGAAAATTTCATGCACATGCCGCTTGAGATTTTCCATCGCATCGTTCAATGCTGTCCCTCGATTTTGCAGATCAGCATGTGACGGAACCGATGAAATATTCGAAGTGATACACATTGCATTGAGTAGATCAAGAATCACAAATTCGTTTCGGCGCAGTTCATTTAAGTATCGCTTACTTAATTTCAAATTGTGCCTGATTTCATTGTTTAGCTCTTTGTTTTTTTCGTAATATCCAATCAGGAAACGAACAGTTGAAATTAAATTAGGGCAGTTCTGCTCCTCACAGATCATCTCTAACGACGCTATCTGTTCCGGCGTAAAATCGAAAGTTTTACGAATCATATTGGAATTTTTCATACCTTTCTCCTTTACGAAATTTCCGCTGCACGCGCTCGCAGATCATCTGCTTTTTGTTGTGTTGCCTGTATTTTTTCTTCGTTATCCTGAATCGTTTTTTGCGCAGCATTGATTGCTGAAGTATATTCCTCAATACGTGCATTCGACCGGTCAAGTTCTTCGCCGGACTGATACTGTTGTTCGCTTTGAATGGATTCAATAGACTGATTATATTCTTCAATCTTTTCATTCAGCGAACGATTCTGTTCCAGCAATGTTTCATTTTCCGCTTCAAGAATATCCGCTTTGCTTTCCAGATTCAGCTTAATATACTCGACGTCGCTTTTATCTTTCTGAATACTCGTTTCGTGCGCCTGCGCTAGGTCACAGTAAAAATTCTGTTTAAATGACTGTTTGCCCATATCCAACCGAACGAGTAAGATGATTTCCTGATAGGAAGATGCGTTTGGAATCTGTACCACAAAAAACGATTCACTACTGTATGAGATTTCCAATGGTATTTGATTTGTGCTTTCATTTCCATAAGCGTTAATTGCATAAGAATACTCGCTTCCTGTAACGCCATCATCTTTTTCAAATTCAACTTCAAGCAGATTCTGGCTTTTGTCTATGTCCCATCTTTTTATCGTAACCGTTGAGAAAGATGAAAAATCGTAAGAAGTTCCGGGAACGGTATGCTGTATATCGGTATTCGCCGGCATCCACCATTTTGACGTCAGAAAGAACGCCATTCCAAAAAAGACGATGCATAAAAAAATGCCGACCGTAAGTTTTTGGCGGCCAGCTGTAGGGTGAGTATTAACAGTCTGCAACTTTTTCTGCGTCTGTGAGATCCGTTTCTTTGCTATTTCCAGATTCAATCATATCACCTCTTTTTAGAATATATTTTTCTGAACGATTTCATCGCTTAATTTGGTCTCGATCAGCACATCGTTTACGAGCCATGATCCATCGTCGCTTTTCTTCATATCCAAGAGGATGAATTGCACGTAATAGGAAGGCGAACTATGTTCTACTGAAAGCGAAATCCGCACCAATCCGGCTGCTTTAGCAGATGAACCGGAAACACTGGTTGTCAATATGGTTTTCTGCATGATTTCTGAAACATAGGAAATGGAGTCGGTTTTACTCATTTCCGGATGCAAGGGAGCGAGCTGAAATCGCCCATATTCTGTTAAATACGGTTCGTACTGCTTATAATATTCAGACGCATTGAATCCATCCTCTGCATGAATGATGTAGTACGCATTTAAGAATGTCTCTGCGTCTTTCAAAACCTGATCGTATTCCTCGTTGCCTTTATCAGAGCTTTCTGCCGGCAGATCTTCCAAATCACCGACCTGCTGATCCGGAGTAGTTTGTATCACCGCAGATGATATCGAATCATTTTGTTCTGTCGTCTGACAGCTCGTTAAGGTACAAACTAAAACAACTGCCAAAATAAGCATCCATGTTTTTTTCAAGCTGATCACCTCATTTTCCTATGTATTTCATCGGGTCGAACAACTGGCCATTCAACGACATCATTTCCAAATGCAAATGATTTCCCGTTGAATCTCCGGTACTGCCAACCAACGCGATCACATCGCCCTTTTTTACATAATCGCCTTCTGATACCAGCAGCTTTGAACAGTGGGCGTAATGCGAAATAAAGTTGCTTGCGTGTTTGATTTTAACCCGGTAACCATAGCCACCAGTACTAAAATTGCTTTGAACCACGGTACCATCTGCGATTGCCAGAATAGGAGTGCCTTCCGGAGCTGGAAAGTCAACCCCATAATGCATCTGCGTTGGCCTTCCTTCCATATCACGCATACCGAACGGATCGGATATGTAGGTGTGATCCGGCATTGGGTAAATGTACTCCGCATCCATATCTACTGTCTCAGAAGTATAGTAGCGTAAAACCTTCGATACATAATAGGGGTCACCATACCGATCCCATCCAAGTTCCTGCGCTTTCATTTCAGAAAATGCCAGTGCATTTTCCTGTGTATACGTTCCGTCACGTTCCAATGCCCAAGTAATATATCCGGTTCCGAAATTGTACCCTTGTATTGCCAGATTCAGATGCTCGCTGTCTTCCGGTGATTCACATCCGGCAATTTTAAGGCATTCCGCAAAATGCCTGACACCAACCTCGATCGAATATTCCGGTTCTTTAATGGAACCGGGCGTTTGCGGATAACGTTCGTTGAAAGGGCTCTCACTAGACTGCATAACATCGGTTCCTTCGCCGGCGCTTTCCTGCTGCATAATTGCAAGCAGAACATTAATGTATTCACTGATTCCGTTTTCTTCTGTGTATTTTAAGACCATCTGCCGGTATGATTCAACGGCTTCCGAAATTTGTTCCGGTTCAAGTTCCTGCTGCGAATTTCCTCCAAGCACCACACCAATAATCCCTATAAACATTAGAATCAGAAGAAGATAGCCGCCCCAGACCGGGCAGAGCCACTTCAAAACTTTTAAAAGCAGCCGGCCAGCTTTTTTGCCGGCTGCTTTTCCTGCTTTGTATGCGCCTTTTCCCAGTTCTCTCGCAAACCGCTTTGCTTGTGAAGGTTCAGCCATATTAAGCACCACCCGCAAACAGTTCCAATTCTTGGGGCGTTACGTCCACCTTAAATCGCAGACTTTGTAATCCGGAAATAATCAGCACACATTCGCCCTGGTCAAATGTTGGCAGCGCTTCCAAATCGGATTCCGGCAATTCTCCGCGAAAGGCATCACGCAGAACGTTATAGCTTTCTGAGCCTTGCCGGAACAGGTATTTATATTGCGCAAGGGAGAACAGGTTTTTAATGGCGTCAATGCCGGCAGATGCGCTCCCTTCCGGTATAAAGTCGGTTATGCGCTGCGATGCAAAAACAATGCCGCCAAAAAACTTCGGAGACTCACGCATATATTCGTTTAACGTTGTCACCGCCGTCAATTTGCGGGCATTGATAAAGTTATGTGCTTCATCCATGTAGATCATGAATTTTCTGGCATCCGGTGTCTGAAGCTGTCCGCGGTCAAATTGTTCTTTTTGTCCGGCTCCGACCGCAATCAGATTGTCCCATAGCAAGGAAAAGGAATTATAAAGCTGAGCATCGAAAATATTATCGCCATACTGTTTTAAGTTGGCAACGTTGAAGAACACGAGCTGTTCATTGGAAAAATCTCGTATAGAAGAATGGCCGTCAAAAATATGCCCATAAACACTTATCAGATTCGACAACACAAGTTCGATGTTTTCAACTCGTTTAAAGTGTTCTTCAGACAGATCCTTCTTAACCTTTTTCTTTTCCGGATCGCTGTAAAGTTCCTCTTGTACGATTCTCAGCAGATCGGACAAAATAGGGTATTGCTCCGGTGGCAGACCGGTGATCTGTGCATCACTGTTCTCATCGTAGCCCATATGGATTTTATAAAGCCTTTTGACGAGCTGTTCCAGTTCTGCGATGTCATACGTCGTGCATTCGGGCACCAAAAAGCGGTAAAACGTACTCACTTTTGCAATGTGTTTCATAAAGGAGGCTGTTTCTGTTTCGCTTGTGCGGTACACCTGCAAGAGGTTCAAAAAACCGTCCGATCCATCAAGATTGATAGACGTTCCTCCGTAATAATTAATTAACGGATTGAACTCATCATTTGTCGCGTATCCGCGCACAAAATTTCCAGAAATAACGTCTAACTTAATACACCGCTTGAGCAGTGTGGATTTACCGGAACGCATATTACCAACTACGACCCCGCTGTATGAAAGGCGGTTTCGGTCTTTCTGATATCGGTCAAGCCGTACCGCACCGGCTGTTTTTGTCATCCCGAAATAGTAGCCGCACGGATCGTCCAATGAAGAAAAATGGAACGGATGACCTGCCGCAACTGATTCAGAAGGAATCGAACGTCCGTTCCGATGATTATACAGCTTCTTTTGTTCTTTGAAAGGAAGGAATAGGGAACGCCACTCATATTCGTTCTCATCCAGAAAAACCGCAGCATGATAGCCCTGATTTTCCAGTTCGTCAATAATTTCCCCCAGCCGTTTTTCCAGTTCAGCTTGTGTACGAGAAAACACATAAATCCGTACACTGGTGACTTTAATGACTTCACCCATTGACTGCATTTCACGATATACCGCTTCGAGCTGTCCATGAATCGTTTCAGCGTTGATCTGTTCAACACGGTTTCTTGCATCATAATACCGAGACATCTGTTCGCTCATACTGCGGTTGATGTTTCGTATTGCTTCATGCCGGTTCGCCGTTGAAATATCGACCGTTGCGATGGTATCTTCATACAAAGTCACTTCGGAAAGCCAGTTAAATCCCACTCGGTCTTTATAATCATACACATGAATACAGGCCTCATACCCGTCGCCCTTCTTTGTAATGCGTGGGTCTTGAAAACTCATGTTTCCTTGTGGCTGAATCTGGTAAAGAAGCCATGGATTGAATTTCATTCCCTTTGGTATTCCTTGTGGAATGTAGTCAGGCTCTCGGTCAACAGCAATATTCATGTTCATGTTAGCGATTTTGCGGAGAATTTGTATCTTCTTGTTCAGCTCCATTTCGGCTACACAACCGCTTCGACCGATATAAGTCTTGATGCGTGTCAGGTTTTGCCGGTAAGTTTCTGCGTTTTTGGAAAAGAACATCAGGTAAAATTCACGCTCATGAAAATTCTCATGCGCGTATTCCAATTTTTCCACTTCGTCGTCAAGGTCAGCAATACAGGCTGGATTTTCAGATCGTTCCTGCAAGTTTTTGCAATAGGATATTTGAGAACGAACGTTAACAGGATAATTCATTGTGATGATCTTGATATCATCGGCATAGGTCTTATACAACCCCGAAAATCCCATGATGTCAAACTCCAAATCATAGTCTTTAATGGAGTTCAAATCCTTGCAGACAATTTGTAGCAGGTCAAGATACCCGCCGTTCCGTAAAGAAAACGCTCCAAAGTCTGTATAATCGGTAATAGGGATATAATCACTTGTCTGCTGCTGTATTTTCGGCGTCGCTTGTTTCTTCATTATCATTGTTCACCTCCAAAGGATCAGCTATTGAATTTATCGTTCTGCGATTTTTAAGCACTACGAAAATAACTTTGTGATAAAATCGCTTTTTGGGATTTTGTGAGCCGGCTGGGATAATCAGGATTACACCTACCAAAAAGATAAATCCGAGATAAAACAAGAAAAGACTTGGATGAACCAAGTCTTTTACCAGAAATGAGGACATAAGCACAGCGGCCATAAATAGAAAATCGGATAACGTTAAAGATGCTTTGATTTGTGTCTTACTGTCCAATTCACGCGGAATGATATACTCAAGATTTCGATTGATTGCGGCCATTTTTTTCCTCTTTTACTTTTAATAAAGATTTGGATTGACGATTTTGATGCTGCGGAGACTGATATGCAGAATCCAGTTTGTTTTTAAAATGCTGAAACACTTCATCGCGTTTATGAAGCCCCGCAACGGTAGTGTTTCGGCTGATGTCATACGATCTTGTAAGAATACTATTCTGCATTTTGTCAGCAGTCTTATTAAATCCTTGTTTGGCTGTTCCTTTTATCAGGCTTCCGAATGTCGTTGTCCGGTCAGGAACACGTTTCTTACGCTCGTTTGGCTGTTCGTTTTTGGCAGTTGCTTCCGTAGATGATGCGGTTGTGGCTTGCTGTTCCGCACTATTAGGCATGTCTGTCTGCGAACGTTTTTCTGTCCCTGCTTCAAAATGTTCCGATTGATTTTCGACATTTTGAGCAGAGGATTTATCAGCAAAACTTCCGTTTTTCAAGTCAGAATCTGTGTGCTGTGATTGTCCACCGCCTGTATTCTGCCCGTGATTGTCATTACCCGGTTTGGCGTTTGATTTGCCGTCGCTCAGCTTTGGTGTTTGTGCTCCACTATTTAAAGCAGCGCGATCAAAGGAAGAATAGCTATGTACCGGCCCGGCACGTCCTTGATTTTTGGCGGCTTCCTGCTTCTCTTTCACAAAGTCATGGACTCCTTTAATTTTCCCAGCCGCAAAGCCTCCGGTAGCAGCCGCAGCAACCGCAGCGCCCCCAGCGACTTTCGGTGCCATATGCATACCAGCTTTTGCCGCGTGCATTGCTCCTTTTGTAATGCCAGCAGCAGCCCGAGCGCTGTTATATACCCCCATAAACGTATGGAACGCGCTGGATAATCCTGCGTCGATTCCAAAGAGCTTCTGGATGATATTTGGGCCGTCGATCAACGCCCATGAAAATCCAAACATAGCAAACGCCTGCGCCAGTCCTTCAAAAGTGTGTGAGACCCATGAAACGCCGATGATATAAACACGGAACATTGCTGCAATCGCAACCAATACCAAAAACAGGGACAGGATTTCAGAACATACCCGTTTTGTACGTTCTCCGCTGGTCATGTCAACCGCAGAAACAAAGAGAAGAACATACACGTTGTATGCTAATTCAAAGGTTATTTTGGCGATTTTAATGGCCGAAAAGACAAATGCTACCAGCATTGCAATTAATGAAATGAACAGCGGAATCCAGTCGATTTTATAGCGGTAATAGTAACTTGAAAGCAATTCCCACCCAAACATGCCATCTCCCAGTTGGGTAAGCTGGTAATTACCGTTGCTGTCAATACCAAGCTGATTACCAAAGACATCTGGATTTTGGCAATTCTCCGGTCGTATTTGTTCGACCGGATTGATAAATTCAATTTTATCAGTAGGGATTGCGTTGTGGTTTTCTAAAGCTTCCGGTGAGAAATTGTTTTGGTCATAGTAGTATAAATCTTGTACCGCATTGTCCATGACTGTTTGCGCCATAGTCGCTTCGGATGTGTTTTTGAACGTGTCAATTCCCGTATTTGTTAAACTATTTAACTCGGATAAAAAAGAAGGCAAGCCGATCATAATAATGAAAAAGCAGATGAAGTTAAACGGAATCTGCGCTTTTGACTTAAGCCGATTGGTCATTAAACTGTAAAAAAGCAACAGTATACCGATCAACATTAGCCCCCATGCTACCGGCTTGAGCTGCTGAAACAGCGCAGAAGCTTCAGGACTGTTAAAAAAATCAATGTTCTGAAACAGTGTATTAACAGCCTGCTCAACTGCGGTGATCAACATGGCAAGAATGCGCAAAATCCACCATCCCAAAAAGCGCAAGGGATATAAAAAAGGATTGTTTACCGTAGTAAACAAATCATCATACTGCAATAAAGTTTCAAATGCGTCCATTTTACACCTCCTTTCTATTGCAACAGTTTTTTCAAGGTAAGATAATCATCATCCGACAAAGTGCCCATTTGATAAAATTCCAATAAGCGATCACACAGATCAGCAATCGGAATTGTTTCAAGATCATCAACATAAATTCCGACCGAATCCAATCTTCGTTCAACAAGCTTTAATTTTTCTCCGTATAAAAACTCTGAGTTTTTCTCGACTTTCGGAAGATTTCCGGCTTGTTCCAGATTTTGGGGAAGATAATATAAATTCTCCAAACTTACTTCCGAAAGCGGCTGTGAATAGGAAAGTCTGTCATAAGGAATATCCGCATCCGGATCAAATTCGGGCAAATACTCGTACCGGTATTTCATTGCGTTATCACCCGCTGCTAAAATCGGCCTTGCTTCGATTCGTTCGCCTTTTAAATTTCGCCGTTTCATGGAAGGTATTACGATCATATCGCCCTCTTTCATTTTTTGCAGTTCATCCGGAGTTAGCAAAGCACGTTCCTCATACGTTTCTGTGATGCTTTTGCCCAAGGATAATCTAGTGCCGTTTCGGGAAACATTCTTATTTGTGAATTTACCAAGTCGTTCTGATACCATTTCTCTCGTATCTTTGCCGGGAGAAATGAGATAAACCAGCGTTGAGCAGTTATCCTCGATAATTTCTCCTACTTCCTTGCCATACACTTTATAGATTTGCTGGCGAGACTGTGCATACAAGTCAAAGCTAATACGGTAGCCTAAACAGACAGACAGCATGCCTTCCATGTCCAGAAGGGGAGGAAAGTTAAAGGCTTCATCACCAATCACCTTTACCGGTTGCTTACATTTTCCTTTATTATGCGTTGAAGCGTAATCAATCAGCCGGAAGTACATCTGATTGACAAAAATACTCGCTAATGGATAAAATGGCTTTTTACTTTGCGGGACACGCAAAAATACAGCAACTGGTTTTTCTCCAAATCCAATTTCCAAAAGGTCGATCGTATTTTGGCAAGTCATTTTCGCAATGTTTTCGTAGCCAAAAATGGAAAGTTCGCTTGCTAGAATCGCGAGAATAGAACTTCTTGTTTTTCCTTCGGAAAATTTGATTGTCGCGTACTTTAATCTGGCTCGATCTGTTGCGGGCCGGTTCATAAAAAATTTATCCAGCTCGCTTTCCTTAGTTTTTTTATTTTTTATGGATTCCAAAGTAACCGCAAATAGGTATACCGAATACATATTGATTTTTTCGGGGTGCCCATCTTTTAGGCAGTCTTGAACATGCGCCATTGCAATTGCTGTAAACAAATCGATTGGAGCATTTATCCAGAAACGATCTTTTACATTTTTATCCTCAAAAATAGATGATCCGATGGTACGGCAGGCTTCTTCCGCCATACTCGGATCAGTTAAGTAATAATCCACAACCATTTTCAGCGGATTCCAGTACATCGTATGCATGGGATCAATCAGGTCAAAAATACGCACTTCATATCCGCGATCCAACAACTTTGCAATGCTGGCTCTGGCAAGTTCACCCTTTACATCGAATATCACCATACTGGTTTTTTCTTCTGCACGAGATAAAATGTCAATCGTTGGGATAACAAGAATTTCACCTTTACCGCCACGAGTGATGGCATCAATGAGATTGTTATTGATGTTATCATCGATATATAATTTATCCTCATAGCGCGCAACAGGTAATCCCCCTCGTCCCGGAAAAGGCAAATCTTTTTCCGGGATTTCTTTATAGGTCTCCTTGATTTCTTCAAAGGTTGCAAAGCGTGCTTTTCCTTTTTGCCCAACATTCATTTCCTTAAAATTTGTGCGGATACGATATACGGTAATGAATGCTCCGATGATTCCCAATAGAAATGCGACAAGATACCACACCATGTAATCGACCGACGGCAACAGCAAAAATTGCGTTGGTTCTCCTCTCAAGTAAGTACCAACGTTTGAAAGGCTCCTGCACAATAGCTGCATAGCCAGTAAGCACAATACGACGATAAGAACACTGATGCTTAAAAGAACTTTCGGATTGGTGATCCAGTCGTTTTCCGGAAGCAATTTTTTTCCGTTACCACTCAATAGCTCTGAAGATTCTTTTTTGTGTGGATGAAAAGTCATTATGCTCCAGCCCCCTGCGCCATAGACTGCACGGCCATAATAATACTCGGTGCCAAAATGATTCCCACAACTGCTACAATCACCCAAAAAATATGGGCTTTTGCCCACTGTTTTGCTTGTTGGGTTCCGGTCAACGCTAAGAGACCAATCACCAGTGCAACCAGTCCAACTGGAACAGCAAATCCAATCAAATAATCACCAAAGCTGTAAATACTGCTTTGCAACTGATCGGTTCCCACTTCGCCGGCAGCAAAAGCGGTAAACGGTAGCGTAGTAACAATACCAGTAACTGCGGTTGATACAGAAATTTTCCATGCTTTTTTCATTTTCGTCACTCCTAGAAATTTAAAAAATTTTGTATTTCCTGAACAGCAGCTGCAAGACCGCCGGACAGTTCTTTGTGAAAACACACCCAGGCATAAAGGCCGGATAATGCAAGAAAGGCAATTGCCACCATGGAAAGCCACCGCAGCAATTGCCTGATTATCTCCGCAAGAGTCTTAATGATATTCTTTTTTTCTACAACAACGACGTTTTCATCATCAATGCCATATTGCTTTTTGAAACGTTCGTGCTGTTTTTGTTCGATTTCCAAGCGCTTCTGAAGGGTCGGTTTCATTTTCATCGGTTGCGAAACCTCCTTCGCCTTTTCAGCGATTTCGATTCAGGATGCAGGTGCTCAAACAGTTTCATGTGCATTGCTTTGTTCAAACCGCAAAGGGAAAACATATCCGGTGAGTATTCGCAGAAAAATGTATTGTCCTGCTTTTCTTTCATGCTTTTTTGAAGTTCGTCGCGGATCTCTCTTTCTGTAAAGCTGAAAATATATTGAATCTCTTTGCTGTCTTGAAGCTCCCTCAATACCTGTAGAGAATTGTCAAGTTCCCACGGCTTTGATCCGCTGACCACAACCTTAAGATTTTTCTCCAGAAAAGGCAGCAGATTGTTTTTAGGGAAAACACCGAAGTCAAAAATGTACACATCATATTGTTTTTCGTAGATTTCTGCGATTTTGAATACGTTGTAGTACAAATCCAAATCGTGAAACCGTATCATCGATAATGTTTTATCGTGATACTGAATTTCGTAAAGCGACGGAATTTCTTCAATATGCTGGTTATCATTTGCTTCGATGTAACATACAGAACGCCCTAAAAATTGCAGATATTTTGCAAATTGTATTGCCTGTGTAGTTGTGCCGATGCGCGACTGACAACCGCAAAAAGCTACTGTTTTTGAAGTCCCGTTTTTGATTTGAACTGGGTCATCATCCATATGGTGAAGCTGTTGTAACCGATCCAGCTCCTGCGCATTGTCTTTGCCGTTCAAACAATCCACAAGCTGTTCTTTTTGCTCTCCAATCGTTTTAGCGGAAACATACTTGAGAAACCCGGCATTTCTCAACGACTGGATGAGAACAGAATCCAGTGCATAGCCTTTGGCAATGAAAATGTATTCGGCCGTGGAAACCTCACGGAGTTTACGGAAAAGAGCCGCAATTTTTTGCGGCTCTTCTCCTAAAAACTCAAGGTCAACAATAATCTTTGAGTATTCTTTGGCCAATAACAGCGACTGTAAATCATCCAATCGAACCATCTGGCCGGACAAATCGTCGTATTCTTCATCAAGGTTTTTCAAAATTTCCGACACAATATATCGGCTATCGGACGCGCCGATAAAAGCAATCATAAATCATTCTCCTTTCTTGATTTTTACAAAAGAAAAACGCATGTGTAACCACATGCGTCAAAGGGAATATACAAAGCGATATGAATAAATTGCAGCTATCACAACAAAAAAATAGCATACCGTCGGCATGCACCAAAAAGTCGACTGCACTCCTCTTACAAATGTTTTAACGAACCACTCCACTGCGCGAGTCTTTCGTTTCTGTTTTGCAAGCCTGTTCATGACTTCCACTAATACTGCCGAAACAACAAGAAATGCCAATAGATCAAGTGTGATACGTGAAACGTCAATTGCAAGTACACCCATCCCAAGCAAAACAAGGTACAGCGTATAAGCTGTCCACTGGATCAATGCGTGCAGCGCCCAGGATGGATAGAACCCGTGTCCTTGTTTTTTTCTGCGAAAGAACCAGAATAACAGCTCTGAACAAAAAGAAATCAAAAGGCCAATTAATGTCCAGGCGGGGAGCAATAGGACGAGCTGTTTAAATGTTTCGTTCGTTTCATACAAAGAGTTCACCTCCTTTTATTCTCAGCTTAAAAAATTCTAAATATCAAATATACCGCCCAACTGAACAGCCCAGTGCAGAGCGTTGCTCCAACATTCAAGCTAAGCCAACTCCAAAAAGTTTCACGCAGTTTCGAATGAGATAAGATCAAGTTCACTACGATTCCGCACAGAGAGATACATACATTTATAAGCAACCATTTGAGCATCTGATAACTGAGCATTTCCTTTGTTATCGTTTCAGAAGCAGAGAACACCGCAAATTCTATTCCTACGATCACAGCTGGAATAGAAAACGATGGCAATGCATCTGCCCATCCTTTTCCTTTTCTTTTTCTTCGCCGGTACAGCAAATAGTCCGCTGCAATGCACAGAGCAACATATACCAGACTGCACAGAATCCAAATCCAGTTAAGTATCTGCACGTTGATCAACCTTTCATCAGTATGCTATCGATCATTTATTCCACCTCTCTTTCACACTTTTTTATCCAGCACCGATCGCTTTCATACAAAGCCCTTGTGTCTATCATAATTTTCTATCGGGAGCGCGAAACAACCTTAAAATTTCAGAAATTGCACCATATTTATTAACGTATTTTGGAAAATTATCATTGATGAGAATTGACAAATGCTTATTTGCGCCTATTGCTGATCTTCGCAAATGTTCAAACTCTTTCGGTGAACAGACATGCTCTATAATGTAGTTAATCAGATTTAAGAGGTCATCAGTGGTATGCCTTATTTCTTGTATGATCTTATCATCGATTGTTTTCATTTTTTTATTTTTAAAAACGCCCTTTTGAATTGCTTCCTGAACCTTCTGGTCACGTTCCAGAATCAGTTTTTTTGCTCTTTCGTACATAAAAATTCCGTACTCATAACGGTATGATATAACTTCAGCCGCTTCTTTTGATACCATAATAATCACCCTTTTTTCTTTCAGTAATTACAGAATCTCAAAATGATTCGATTTATTCCGCCTTCCTTTTACGCTTTTTCATCAGAAGCAGGAGCAGTACCACGATGGCCGCGAGAAGGATGAGCGCCGCTATGGAAATCGAAACCGCGATCA
>OFMJ01001707.1_pt1 | contig 15486 bp, 16 predicted proteins | sample 1541801 | NCBI WGS metagenome assembly OFMJ01 (sample SAMN04209234, study PRJEB22552) | human gut metagenome | biome: gut; material: feces | host: Homo sapiens | place: USA: Oklahoma
ATAATTTGGTTTTGCCGACTGCAGTCGGTCCTGTTAATATGATCAATGGTTTTTTCATAATATTTTACACAATCCTCTTGAATTTTTTCTCAAGTTCCCGCTTGGTCATGGCAATAATTGTTGGTCGTCCGTGAGGGCAATGATACGGATTTTCAAGTTCCAGAAGTTCTCCAATCAATGTATCCACTTCTTGAGCAGATAACCGGAAGTTTCCCTTCACCGCAGCCTTACATGACATAGATGCTACTTTCTCCGCAATCATATCCGGTGCTTCCTGAGAGGTAATCTCCTCTGCAAGCCCGTCCAGCATTTCGATGAGAAGTTCCTTTTTTGCAATGCTGAACAGATTATCCGGCACAGCACGAACCGCGTAGGAATCTCCTCCAAAAGGTTCGATTTCAAAGCCAATGTCTGTAAACATATCCATATGAGTGCGCAAAAGTTCCGCCTCCTGCATGGAAAGGTTCAAAATGATCGGAGGACTTAAATACTGGGAAGTAAACTGTCGTTTTTTCATATCCCGCAGTGTTTTCTCATATAATACTCTTTCATGTGCGGCATGCTGGTCAATGATATAAAGTTGCTCTTTAAACTCTACAAGCCAGTATGTTTCGAAAACCTGACCGATAATGTGATATTCTTTGATGGATTTTTTGCTTAAAAGCTTCTCTTCAAAGAAATTCAGTTGTTCTGGTATCGCTTCTTGTTTTACTTCTGGCGCTGGCTCTGCCTCTTCTTTCTTTTCAACCGGATTAACCGGTACGTGAGATTTTGCATAATTGACTGCTTCCCGGATACGATCCGTCTGCAGATTTCCTCGATGAATCTGGTTTTTATCTTTTACTTCTGCCTGAGAATGCTGCTTGTGATACGCTTCTACCCGCTCTTTCATTTTTTTCATAAAATATGCTTCATCTTTCACTTCCGGCTTAGCATGTTCTACTACTTTGACGGGTTCTTCTTGCTTTGCTGCCGGAAGATCTACTCTCGGAATCAGTTCTCGTTCAGCCAAAGCATTTTTTAATGTACTATAAACAAAATTATAAACTTCTTGTTGATTACTGAAACGAAGTTCCATTTTTGTTGGATGTACATTCACATCCAGATCATGTCCGTCCATTTCAAAATGTAGAACAGTAAAAGGATATTTATGCTGCATGGTAAAATCTTTGTATGCATCTTCAATGGATTTGGCAATAATACTACTTTTTACATATCGGCCATTGATATAATAATTTTCATAATTCCGGTTTCCTCGTGATATCAACGGTTTGCCAATATATCCGGTCAAATGAATTCCATCGATTCTTTCATCTACAGGAAGCAGATTATTCGCAATATCACGACCAAACACATGGTAAATGACATCTTTTAATTGCCCGTTTCCAGATGTATGAATCTTCTTTTGTCCATTATTGATAAATTGAATGGATACTTCCGGATGCGATAAAGCAAGGCGTACCATCAATTCATTGACGTGACTTGCTTCGGTCATAGGTGTCTTTAAAAATTTTCGCCTCGCCGGTGTGTTGTAAAAAATCTGGTGGACGAGAAAGGTTGTTCCATCAGGCGCCCCGGTGTCTTCCAGGCTGCGTTCCTGCCCACCTTCAATCACATATTTTGTTCCGAAATCACAATCTCTTGTTTTGGTGATAAGTTCAACCTGTGCGATGGCTGCAATGCTGGAAAGAGCTTCTCCTCGGAAACCCAAAGAAGAAATCCCGGTCAGGTCATCCACCGAACGTATTTTGCTTGTGGAATGTCGCAGAAAAGCAAGGGGAACTTCATCCTTCTCAATACCACATCCATTGTCAGTGATGCGGATCAGAGAAATACCCCCTTCTTTGATTTCCACGGTAACTGCAGTAGCTTTTGCATCAATTGCATTTTCTACCAGTTCTTTTACAATGGAAGCGGGACGTTCGATTACTTCACCTGCTGCGATTTTATCAATTGTAATTTGATCTAATACCTGAATATTTGCCATTTCCTAGTCCTCTTTTCTTATCCCCATCTGTTTTTCAGCTTATTTTGAAGCCGATAGATGGTGTTCAACGCATCCATAGGAGTCATGTTGCTGACTTCCAGTTCTTCCAGTTCTTTCAACACATCATCATCTTTTACCGTATCGAAAAGAGAAATCTGTGCCAGATCCACATCATCATATTTTTTGGTTTTTACTTTCCTTTTGGATTCCTGATTCTGTACGGTAAGGTCACGCACACGGGTTGTAATATCCGCATCGCTTAACTCTCCTACAATTTCTTTGGCACGGTTAATGACAGATTCCGGCACTCCTGCAAGTTTGGCAACTTGAATTCCATAACTCTTATCAGCACCGCCTTTTACAATTTTTCGCAGGAAAACGATATCGTCTCCTTTTTCTTTTACCGCAATGCAATAATTATTTACACTGTCAATTTTCCCTTCCAGTTCTGTCAGTTCATGATAGTGTGTTGCAAAAAGTGTCTTTGCGCCTAAAAGTTTTTTGTTGCTAATATGTTCCACCACAGCCCAGGCAATGCTCAAGCCGTCAAATGTACTTGTACCGCGTCCGATTTCATCCAGTATCAAAAGACTTCGATCGGTCGCATTTCTTAAAATATTAGCGACCTCTGTCATTTCCACCATAAAGGTGCTTTGTCCGGAAGCAAGATCATCGGATGCTCCTACGCGGGTGAAAATACGATCCACAATCCCAATATTTGCTGATTCCGCAGGAACAAAGGAACCTATCTGTGCAAGCAGCACGATCAAAGCTGTCTGACGCATATAGGTAGATTTTCCGGCCATATTCGGCCCTGTAATAATCGAAACCCGATTTTTCTTGTCATCTAAAAGTGTATCATTGGCAATGAACATATCATTGGGAATCATTTTTTCTACGACAGGATGACGGCCGTTTTTGATTTGAATGACTCCTTTTTCATTGATCTTTGGTCTTACGTAATTACTCTGCTCCGCTACAATCGCAAGGGAAGCAAAAACATCCAGCTTTGCAATGGATTTCGCTGTTTTTTGAATGCGAAGTACTTCAGCTCCTACTGTATCACGTACTTGACAGTACAGTTCATATTCCAGCGCATAGAGTTTATCCTCTGCTCCTAAAATTGTATCTTCCAGTTCTTTCAGTCTTGGAATAATATAACGTTCTGCATTGGCAAGTGTCTGCTTTCTTGTATAATAATCCGGCACCAGTTCTTTATAGGAATTCGTTACTTCCAAATAATATCCGAATACTTTGTTATACTTGATTTTCAGATTTTTGATTCCGGTCTTTTCCCGTTCTTCTGCTTCCAACTCGGCAAGCCATGTTTTCCCTTCTGTCTTTGCACTTCGAAGACGATCGACCTCTTCATTATAACCGTCACGGATGATACCGCCTTCTTTCATGGCAAGAGGTGGTTCTTCCACAATAGAATCTTCTATCAATGTATATAAATCCTGTAAAGGATCTAACTCTTCGTGCAGCTCTTTTAAAAGATTCGTCTGCATCTCTTCTAAAATATATTTGATATGAGGCAGCATTTGGAGGGAAGATTTAAATGCCGTCAAATCCCGTGGATTGGCAGATTTATATGTAATCCGGCTTACAAGTCGTTCCAAATCATAGACGGGCGAGAGGTATTCCCGGATTTCCTCCCGGGCAATTGCATGATCCTTCAGCTCTGCTACTGCATCCAGTCGTCTTATAATCTCTTCCTGATCGATCAAAGGCTGCTCCACATAACTCCGTAATGTCCTGGCGCCCATTGCGGTTTTTGTCTTGTCTAAAACCCAAAGGAGCGAACCACGTTTTTGCTTTTCACGAAGTGTTTCGCAAAGTTCTAGATTGCGTCTTGTAGAACTGTCAAGAAGCATATATTTCCCTGTTGCATATCCTGTAATGTGTGTCAGATGATCGAGAGATGTTTTTTGTGTCTCGTAGAGATATTGCATCAGTGCACCTGCTGCGATTACACCACAATTGTAATCACCGAGCCCAAGTCCTTCCAAAGTACTTACTTTAAAATGCTCTTTTAAAACCTTTTCACACATGGCATCATCAAAATACCAGGCATCCAGGGAATAAATAGCAATTCCAAGCCGATTTTTCAAATCGTCCAGATCCATGCCGCTCATGTAGAAAGGCTCATTGCAGATGATCTCAGAAGGCGCAAATTTTGCAATCTCATCCAACAACTTTTTCCCGCTGTCCAGTTCTGTCACAAAATAATCTCCGGTGGATACGTCTGCCACGGATAATCCGTAACGGTCTGCAATATACACAATGCACATGATATAGTTGTTTTTCGTTTCGTCCAAAGCCTGTACATTCAAATTCGTTCCCGGCGTGACAATTCTTACGACTTCACGTTTGACAATCCCTTTTGCCTGTTTCGGGTCCTCCACCTGTTCACAGATTGCAACTTTGTATCCTTTTGCTACAAGCCGGTTCAGATATCCTTCCACTGCATGGTATGGGACGCCGCACATAGGCGCACGTTCTTGAAGGCCGCAGTTCTTACCGGTCAATACGATTTCCAATTCCCGGGAAACTGTAATAGCATCTTCGAAAAACATTTCATAAAAGTCGCCTAATCTATAAAATAAAATACAATCCTGGTACTGTTTCTTTGTTTCCATATATTGCTGCATCATTGGTGTTAATGTACCCATAGTTCATTTTCTCCTTAATTTTCAAGCTTTTCGTACTTTAATTTTGCTTGCTATATATATTTATTTTCAAGATAATATCTATTCTGCTAAATCACATCAACAATGATAACAAAATTTAAGTATCTTTTCAATGGGAGTTTCCTCAAGAGCTCTTTAAGTTTCGGAGTTATATTCCTTCATAATCTGAAGAATGATTGGCGAACATCACGTTTTGCGCGGACTTAATTCTTTGCAATTTCCTTTCGTACATGCACCGGTCATTCTTCGGATATCATTTAGAGTTTTTGCCCCTTGATCTAGCGCATTTAAAATCTGTTCTTTTGTGACATTGGAACAATAGCATACAATTTCCTGTTTTTCCATTTTTTCTCTACACTTTCTTGTTTTTATTATCAAAATGATTGTAACACTCACTGTTTCTTTAGAAAAGACTGTATTTACAAAATGTGGTAATCCGGTTTTGTTTCTCCAAAAATCCAGTGCATCATATATCCGCTCAGTATAATGCCTAACACACATAATCCTGAGAAGATAATGATAAACGGAAGGCAAATCTGCCCGAAAAGATTGAAAGGTTGATCCGAGTAATCCCACACGTCCCAATGGAGCCATTTATTTACGATAATTCCGGTCAAAAATTCACCGGCTGTTACAAACAAAGTGCACCGCAGCACCTGCACCCAAAGTGGATCTTTCCATTCCGTTCCCATTCCCTGCCAGGCAAAAAACATCATACAGATTCCACCAAGTACAAACATGCTCCAATGTGAAAATCCACGGAAAATCACTTCAAAAGTATAGTATAAAGATCCCCCCAACACCCAAAGAAATAGATATTCATAGAATTTTTTCAAAGAAAAACGTCCTTTCTATTTATATTCTCATAAATAGTTTGGACGCTTTCATTCAAATTATGGGTGGTATATGTTTACACTCTTTTTCCGATATAATAAAATCCTTTGCATTCATCCAAAGAAACATCGACGATCTGGCCAATCAAGCTTTCGTCTCCCGGGAAATGTACAAGAATATTATTACTCAATCTTCCGGTTACAAGAGTATGATCATGATCATTGACAGATTCCACCAAAGCCTTTTGTATGGTTCCCTCATGGACGCTGCATACCTCTGCAGAAATCTCCTGTACTTCTTTTAACAGACGGTCAAAACGGTCTTTTATCACATCCTCCGGTACCTGATTTTCCATAGTGGCAGCCGGTGTTCCGGTACGTTTAGAGTAAATAAATGTAAATGCACTGTCATAGCGGACTTTTTGCACCACATCCATGGTCTCAAGAAAGTCTTCTTCTGTTTCTCCGGGAAAGCCGACAATAATATCAGTTGTGAGAGAAATATCAGGCACTGCAGTCTTAATCTTTTCTACAAGTTCCAAATACTTTTCCTTTGTGTAACGGCGGTTCATTTTCTCTAAAATACGGGTACTTCCTGACTGTACCGGCAAATGCAGATGCTTACAGATTTTCTTGGAATTTTTCATGACTTCAATCAATTCATCGGATAAATCCTTCGGATGGGATGTCATGAAACGGATCCTTTCCAATCCTTCGATTTTCTCAATTTCCTGCAAAAGCTGTGCAAAGGTAATCGGTTCCTCTAGATTCTTTCCATACGAGTTTACATTTTGTCCAAGAAGCATGACTTCTACTACACCATCGGCAACAAGGCGCTCGATCTCGCGGATGATATCTTTCGGATTCCGGCTTCTTTCCCGTCCTCTTACATAAGGTACTATACAGTAACTGCAGAAATTGTTGCAGCCAAACATAATATTAACTCCGGATTTAAAGGAAAACTTTCGTTCACTTGGAAGATCTTCTACAATTTTATCCGTATCTTTCCAGATGTCAATTACCATACGTTCTGACTCAAAACGTGTGGCAATAAGCTCTGCAAATTTGTAAATGTTATGTGTCCCGAAAATGATATCGACAAAGCGATAACTTTTTTTTAGTTTTTCTACAACCTGCGGTTCCTGCATCATACAACCGCAAAGTCCGATCATCATATACGGATTTGATTTTTTGATATGTTTTAATTGTCCCAAGCGCCCATATACGCGTTGGTTTGCATTTTCACGGACTGTACAAGTATTATAAATAACAAAATCTGCTTTCTCTTCTTCCGGTTCTTCTACATATCCAACCTGTTCCAGGATTCCCACAAGTTTTTCTGAATCTCGAGCATTCATCTGACATCCAAATGTTGTAACACAAAATGTAAGAGGTCGTCCGGCTTCTTCTGATTTTTGTTGAACATACTGTTTTGCTTTTTCCATAAAATAAAACTGGCGCTGCGGTTCTTTCTCAGGCGCCGGCTGCGTTAAATCAATTGTATATGTATCCATTTCTATTCTACCCCTTTCTATTATCAAACAAATTGGTTCGTTTCTTCATCATAAAAATAATCTATCTTTGCTAATATATTCTGGATTTCTTCTTTCCCTATCTGCATATCATCACATAAAGCATCAAGACTTTTGTAGAAATCCCGCAATTTCATATTTAAAACGCTTAATAAAAGCATTGGGTCTTTTGGCAATTGTTCCATTATCTTACCTCTTTTTCTTCTGTTATAATGAGATCTGGTCTGCAATCTGTCTCTTCCGCAGGAATCTCTGCTACTTCTTGTACGGAAAAGGCAATACCCATAGTAGGATTTTGAGGATGTCTCTTCAAATATCGGTCATAGTATCCGCCGCCATAGCCTAGACGGTTTCTACACGGATCAAATCCTACAAGAGGCATGACGATCAATGCATTGTCATCATTCGCAAGATGAGCTGCAATTTCTTCAGGTTCGAAAATTCCTTTCATTCCAGGATAAACTTCCTGTAGACTTTTTATGTAATAAAACTCCATTTCCTGACCAAGAACTTTGGGAACCGCCACTTTCTTCCCTTCCTGAAGAGCAAAGGCAAGAAGAGGCCATGTATCCACTTCCTGGTTGTAAGACAAATATCCGTAAATGGTATCTGCTTTTTGAAACCATGGATGACAGGAAATCTTTGCAGTAATTTCATCTGACATCTCTGCCCACTTTGGGGACGGGAGATTTCTTCTTATTTGCAAAAGTTTTTCTCTAATTTTCCTTTTTGTTTCCATATTTCTCACCAAGGTTTGTGATGCTTCCATCTAACTCTTTGATGTCAATATTATTTAACTGGCTTCTTAAGTTTCTTTTGAATGCATCCACATACTCAGCCCTTAGTACTTTCTGCTCCATTCGTTCTGCATCCGTAAGCCCTTCTGCCTTTGATTTTCTATATAGTTCATTGATTCTTTTAATCTTTTCTTCTAACATCTCTTTTGTTCCTTCCATAAATCTTTTTCTATCTTACACTAAAATCCTTCGGAAGTCTACTTTTAGCTTGAATAACCTTCTAAAAAACTGTAGAGACTTTCTTCCGATTCAATTGTCATTCCATTTGAGATATCTGCAGCTACCGCATCCGGAAGATTGTCCACCGGAATCGAAGTATATTCGTATACGGTTTTCTGGTCACTCAAATAAACGGCCACAAATCCGTTTAAGTTTTTTAAATAGTAAATTTCTGCTTTCGACGCATTTCCTTCTGTAGCCATAGAATACTCTTCCTTAACTTTGCTTTGCTCTTCTTTCGTTTCAGAAAGAACTCTTTCATAGCCGGAACGATAAGCAAAAGAAAGCATCAAAGCAAGCACAACCCATGCCGCAAAAAAGCTAATACTGTATTTTTTCTTCATAAGGACACTCCTTTTTCTATACAGTATTAGCTTCTTGTATGATTTTTATACACGCTGTATCGCAATATGTATTTTAGTAATATCCTTCTCGCAAAAGATGTACTTTTTTTAAGAATTTTACAATCGCATGCCCTTTTGGCATAGAAAGAATTTCTTCCTCTGTCAATCCTCCAAGTAATAAAAGAGCAACACAATAAACTACCACTGCAAGGCATAGAGTAATCACAGTTGCAAGTTTCTGCGGAAGAATGATTTCTAATATCATCTGAGAAATCAATGCAACCACACCCATAATGATGGATGCCATAAGTGGAATGATAAATGTTTTATGCCGCTCCTGCTTATAGCCAATTTCACGGCGCAATGCTTTTTGATTTAAAACGCACATACTGAACGAGAACACAATAGTTCCGCCGATTACAGCAAAGATATTCATCTTAAACACAACGAGCATAATAAACAATGCGATCAAATGAATTCCAAGAGAAATTGCTGCGTTTTTGATCGGAAGCGTCATACGGTTCACACCTTGCAGCATCGCGTTTGTAATGGTTGAAAGTGAATAAAATACAATTGTAACTGTACCGCTTACTAAAAGGAGCGTTGGTGTACTGTTATTTCCATTAAACAAAAGATCCAGAATCGGCCTTGCCAGAACGATACACCCTACCATACTCGGGATGGAAATAATCATAGTAAATCGTGTTGCTAACTGTATTTTAGTATACACAAGCTTTCTGTCGCCGGATGTTACCGCAGCGGTAAGACTCGGAATGACAGAAGCACCTACTGCATTTGCAATGGCAAGCGGTACGTTTACAAGTGTATTAAATTTACCGCTATACATTCCCCAAAGCGTCTCATATTCTTTCTTCGCCATGCCCTGTACATCCATAATATTGCTGAAGATTCCGGCATCGAGAATCTTTGTACTTTGGTAAACGGCAGTGCTTAATATAACCGGTGTAATTGTATAGAAAAGGATTGTAAAAATATCTGAATAGCTTTCCCTATATCTGCTCCGGTCTCTTCGAAGCTGTCTCTTTATGATTTTCTTATATGCCAGAAATACGAATACAAGGAATAAAAGTCCGGCCACAGCTCCGATGAGAGTTCCTAACGTTCCACCGGCTGCGCCGTAAGCAGGAGCAATATAATCTTTGGATTTTGCTTCCACTGCCTTTTTCCCAAATTCAAACAAATAACTCGCTCCGACAACACTTACCACTGCATTGACGATCTGCTCCAGAATCTGGGAGATTGCGGTAGGAAGCATCGTACCAAGACCTTGAAAATAGCCTCGAATGACACCCATAATCGCAACAACCAGAAGACACGGAGCCAATACGCGCAACGCATATTTACTTGGTTCCATCGCCATGATCTTGTCAGCAATAAAATCGGCACCAAAGAATACAATCAATCCAATGATCGTTCCAGCTGTTACTGCAAAAATAAGCGCGGCCTTAAATACACGGAATGCATTTCGCCGCTCTCCTTTTGAGACTCTTGCCGACACAAGTTTGGATACGGCAAGAGGAAGACTGTAGGATGTCAAAAGTAAGGCAATCGCATAGATTTCAAAAGCGATTCCATAATATGCCTGTCCCTGGTCTCCCATAATATTGATCAGAGGGATCCGGTAAATCACACCAATAATCTTCGTAATGATTCCGGCAGATGCAAGAATCGCTCCCTGCACCAAAAATGCCCCCTCTTTTTTCTTTTTATCTGTTCCCATTCTAATACCTCGCGTGATCTAACGTATAATATTCAGACGATTTAAAATGTCTTTTTGTTTTGATTCCATACAGAGGCGTTCTGCTTCCTCCATATGATCATAACCCAATAAGTGTAGCATACTATGGGCAATAAGAAAAGCATATTCTCGCTTTTCAGAATGACCGTATTCTTCTGCCTGGGCAATTACCTTCTCTTTGGAAATGACGATGTCTCCCAACATTAGCTCTCCGGATTCCGGGTGAAAATATCCATTTTCTTCCTCAAGGAAGGAAAATTCCCCTGCAGCTTCATAATCCACCATCGGAAAAGACAATACGTCCGTCGCCCGATCGATCTCCCGAAATTCTGCATTCATCTTCTGTATTTCATCATTCATGGTAAGCAGAAGACTTACTTCTGCTTCATAAGGACATTCCTCATAATCAAGAACAGCCTCAATCACTGTTCGCGCCAGTTCTTCGCAAGGAAGATTCAATTTCAAATCTCCTTCATCTTCAAAGTAAAGTGTCATGATTATCTCCTTCTTTCCTTAGAGTCTGATCGTCTCTTTGGTTTCTTCTCATATTCTTCATATGCCTTCACAATCTTCTGTACAAGTGGATGACGCACAACATCTTTACTTGTAAGGTTGCAGATGGAAATATCCTCAATATTTTTCAGCACTTTGCATGCAACATCCAGTCCGGATACGGCATTTGCCGGTAAATCCTTCTGCGTAGAGTCTCCTGTCACAACGACTTTGGACCCAAATCCGATACGAGTTAAAAACATCTTCATCTGTGCCGGCGTTGTATTCTGGGCTTCATCCAGAATAATAAACGCATTGTCCAATGTACGGCCCCTCATATAGGCAAGCGGTGCAACCTCAATTAAGCCTTTCTCAGAATTCTTAATAAAGGATTCGGCACCCATGATTTGATAAAGAGCATCATATAATGGTCTTAAATACGGATCGATCTTACTCTGCAAATCTCCCGGTAAAAAACCGAGCTTCTCCCCCGCTTCAATGGCCGGTCTTGTCAGGATGATCCGACCGACTTCATTGCTTTTGAAAGCGGTGATCGCCATGGCCATAGCAAGATAAGTTTTACCTGTTCCAGCTGGTCCTAGACCAAATGTAATCATCTGTTTCCGAATCGCATCCACATATTTTTTCTGACCAAGGGTCTTCGGTTTGATCGGCTTTCCCTGCAGCGTATGGCAGATGATATCTTTATCTACTTCAAGAAGACCATCTTCATTTCCTTCAAAAGCAAGAGATAATGCATAATCCACATTCTGCTCAGATATGACATTTCCTCTCTTTGATAGTTCTTTCAGTTGCGACAAAACATTCTTTGCCTTTTCCACATTTGCGGATTCTCCAAGGATCTTTACATTTCCGTCACGGGCGATCAAAGTAACATGCAGTGTACGCTCGATTTTTTTCGCAAACATGTCAAACTCCCCGAATACATTCTTTTCATGCTCTGCCGATAGTTCAATGACTACTTCTAATATTCCCATTTAGTTAACTCCTTCCGGGATTTTTTTCTCTTCTATCTGAATCATCTCAGTCTCTCTTCTTTTCTCTGCCTTTTTGATCAGTGTAAGACTTCCTGATGCTTTGGCAGATTGACTCTCGTTGTATATTTTAACATTTTTTCGGATAATTTCTACCCCCTTTTTTTCCAAATCCCGGCAAAACACATGAAAATTCTTACTCAAAATCTCCTGAACTTCCTTTTCTTTTCTCTTTTCCTTTTTGAATTTATACTCCTTGATTGTTCTTCGACCATAGGAAATCGGAAAATAAAAGTGCTCTCCTAGTTTCAATTGTTCTTCTGATGTGAAAATTTCTGCATACTCATATTTGTTTTTAGAAAATCCTGCTTCCAACAGACGGTTTCTTGTCTGTAGAAAGACCGACTCCTTTTTTTCCCCTGTATACACTTTTTTATTGTAATAAACCGGAATCGACTCATTATAGTTTTCTTCCGTTTTTATATAAACATCTGCATCTGCTGCCTGATATCGGTATTCGGTTACTTCTTTTGCATCGTTTAAAATCTCTACTCTTCCGCTTACTAAGAGATCTCCTTTTTTTACTTTATCACCTACCTCCACAGCAGGAACACCAGATCTTGTGATGATCTCCACTACTTCTCCGTCCTCTGAAGCGATAAGATCCGTCACTTTTTCTTCCTTACTTACTGTTTTTTCTGTGATCGTATCCGTATTTTCTTTCACTCGTATAATAAGTCTTGTACCTTCTACTGAAGCAGATGCCCATATGATGTCATCAAAATGTTTTCGCAGATCTTTTACAATGCGGGCGCATTGAATCTTAGATTTTCTCATACCATGCCTCACTTTTGTTGTTTCCAGGTACTCCAGTATCGTTTCATCTGTTCTTGTGTAATTTCCTTCAATATGAATATTCCATACAAAGGATGACATGATGTAAATAAAAACGGCGCAGCCTGCTGCTCCGGCAAAAAATACTTTTCTTTTTCGGTATTTATGTAAAAAAAAAGGAAGACCGTACCGCTTTAAAATCACTACCTTTGTCTTCGTTTTTTTTATGATCGGTTTTAGTTTTCGAAATCCAGTTACACTGATATACATTTCATAGTGGTGTCCACAAGGTTCCAGCCCCCAAAGATAAATATGATGGTGACTGCAAAGATTTAGAAATCTCTCTGGTGAATAACCGATGATCCGGATACGCAGATACCCTTTTATATATCGAATCAATGATAATAACACGTTATTTCCTCCTTGTATGGATGATTCTGCTAACAATATTCTACAGATTTGATGTATCCTGTAATCTTCATTTCATCGTTCGTATAATATTCAATCTGCATTCGCTTCCCGGACACTTTGATTTGACCGGATTTACTCCGAACCCGAATCAGAACATCCGTATATTCAATGATTCCTTTGTAATTTTCTATACAAAGTTCCATTCGCCCGGTCATGGTCAGTATGGGAACTCCAAGCACTACGTCTTTGGGCAGGTTTGTTGCGGCTGCCATTTTGGTTTTCAGAGAATCTTTCATAACAAACGCCACACATAGTCTTACTTTATAGTAATATATGTGTGGCGTTCCTAATTATGCATGATTGCTTCTGCTTCTTTTTGTGTAAGGTAATTGTATTTTACCATTTTTTCTAAAACACGTTTCTGGCGTTGATGTGCCAGGTCTGGATTCTTTGTAAGCGCATAAGCCGATGGAGCATTCGGAATTCCCGCAAGTAACGTACTTTCGTAATCATTCATATCCTTCGGAAGCTTCCCGAAATATCCAAGACTTGCATCTTTGACACAGTAATAATTATTCCCAAAGTAAATAGAATTCACATAAAGTTCCAATATTTCATCCTTTGTATACTTTTTCTCAAACTCAAAGGACATGAAGACTTCTGCAATCTTCCTTGTAAACTTCTTTTCCTGTGTGAAATACAGATTTTTACATAATTGCTGAGTAATGCCGCTTCCGCCTTCCACCAGACTCATGGCTTTGATATCATTTATCGCAGCCCTGCCAATTGCGAGAATATCAACGCCAGGGTGTGAGTAGAATCTGTGGTCTTCCACCGAAACAATGGCGTCCAGATATATTTGTGGAAGCTCATCAATTTTCGTGTAATTATCCCGGCTTCGTATTTCCTCAACTTTCTGAGCAATGGGTTCTTTCTCCACTGCCGTTTTATACATGTCATATCCTTCGTGTATGAGATAAGAGCAAGCGGCAATTCCGGCAATGAGACAAATCAGAACAAGTACTTTTATTATTTTTCTTAATGTACGCATAGTTTAGATCTCCTTTATATGGCTATGTTACCATATAAATTTGAAAAGAACTTTGTGAAAATCTTAAGGTTTGATGAACAGTATGGAAAATCGTCCGTAATTTTCAAGAGTTATATCCGTTATATCGGAAGCCAATGCAGGACTCTCGGAATCTCTTCATCCCAAAACGTCCAGTTATGCCCACCATTTCTTTCACGATAAGTCAATGCATATCCTATGTCAATTAATTCCTCTGCCACTTCTTTCTGTGATGCGTACAAAACATCTTCCGTACCACAGCAGACATATAGTTTCGGAAGTATAGAACTATCTTTTGTTTCTTTCATTCGTTTTCTCGCAAGAACGGGAATGGCATGTTCTGACTCTTCCAAATGTTCCAAAGAGCCGAAAATCCCTTTCCAAAATCCAGTATCTACCTCTTCTGCAATATTTTGCTCCAACACGTCCTGCAATGAAAATGCAGCCGAAAGTCCTGCAGCATAGCCGAATCGTTCTGGGTAAGTAAGCGCAATTTTAAACGCGCCATACCCACCCATAGAATTCCCCGCAATAAACGTCTTCTCCCTCATAGAAGAAATATTCGGGAAAAAGTCCCGGCATATCGCCGGAAGTTCTTCTGCAATATGTTTCAAATATTTTTGTTCATAAGTTGTGTTCGTGTACCAGCTTAAATCCCCATCCGGCATGACAACCGCAAGATTTAACTTGCTGACATAACGTTCAATGGATGTTCTCCGCATCCAACATGTATAATCATCCGACATACCGTGCAGCAGATACAATACCGGATATTCTCCCAAGCACTTGTCATTGTCCGCTTCGGAAGAAGTCTGCATGCCTGCAAGTCCGATCTGATTTTTTGTTCTCTGCGGAAGGATCACATTAAAATTCACGCATTTCCCTAATACATCAGAGAAGCAATTCACCTGTAAAAGAGCCATGATATCCGTCCTTTCCTTATAGTGTTAAACTATGAAATCAAATTTCAGTGATAGAATGTGCTATGTGCAAACGACAAATGTCTTGATCTTTACAGACTCCAAAGTTCCTTCTTACGCATCAAAAAAGAAAGGAGCGCTTCGCATCCTTCTACCACGTCATTGTATGTGACATCGAAATTTTCTGTATACCAGGGATCTGCAATCGCTCTCGGTTCATCGCTGAAATCAAGCAGCATGTGAATCTTTCCATCCGGATCACCTCCGGAGATTTTTGTCATGTTGCGGATGTTAGCCTCATCCATCCCGATTAAATAATCGTAGTCTTTGTAGTCTTTCTTTGTCATCTGAACTGCATGGTGCGGAAGAACCGGTATTCCGGCTTCACGCATCTTATTCACAGTTCCGTAATGCGGGCCGTTACCGATCTCCTCTCTGCTTGTGGCAGCAGAATTGATGTAAAACTGGTCTGTAAGACCACGCTTGTTGATCATGTCCTGAAAAACAAATTGGGACATGGTGCTGCGGCAAATATTGCCGTGGCAAATAAATAGTACCTTTATTTTCTCCATTTTATCTCCTCATATCCTCTCAAAGCCTTATA
>OFMJ01001713.1_pt1 | contig 15433 bp, 19 predicted proteins | sample 1541801 | NCBI WGS metagenome assembly OFMJ01 (sample SAMN04209234, study PRJEB22552) | human gut metagenome | biome: gut; material: feces | host: Homo sapiens | place: USA: Oklahoma
CCATACGGGTAGCCGACTCCACGAACGATACGTCCGGCTCATGATCCCCCTTGAAAGGAGTGGGTACCACCATGAAATAAGCGTCGCTCACCCGAGGCTCGGTGTACGCCTTGAAATGTCCGGAGGCCAGTACCTCCCGCAACATCTCCTCCATACCCGGCTCGATGATATGCAATTTCCCTTGGTTGGTAACCTCCACCACCTGAGCGTTGATATCCACCCCGGCGATCTCCACCCCGTGCTTTGCGGCAATAATAGCCGTGGGCAGGCCAATATAGCCCAAACCCATGAAACATGCTTTCATAAGAATTATGTATTATTTTTTAAGTAAGATATTAGGCAGATCAAGAATGGTCCAACAACGATCAACCTATTGTATAAGAAAGTTTCTTCACAAAATGAATACGAATTGTCTTAGATAGGTGAAAACGGTTATACGTAAATGACACTTGATCTTCTACAATCTCGACAGAGGATGCGCCGGCCACTCTTATCGCTGCGATATTCGTCACGATCTCAGTCCGTGAACAAGACATGATCTCCACATCCGGAGCCAGATGGATCAAGCTTACGGCTTTCACGCCAGTTGAGACAGAGTCCTCTATCCTAAAACGATCCTTATCGATCATAAATCTTCGATGATGCTTACCCAAGGAACCAAAGCCATCATGCCAAGCCTCCACCTCATTCGGAGAATCTTTGAGAAGCGTCACCCTTGCCCGTCTCCCCACACGAAAGCCACCCCATACCTCGCTAGAGTTCTTATCCCCTATCATCACCGTATTATGGGCCGCCGTGCCACGCTCGTATTGCCTACGGGCTGTCTTATCATACGTAGAAATTCCGGTATCTATAACGAAAAGCTTACCCCCTATCCGCAACTCATAATTGAACGTATCCGCATGCGAATGGCCGGGTTGGTAAGAGGCCCTTATGTCTCCAACATCCACGATAGCCTCCCAATGACCCGCCATCAATTTTCGATAGCCACACGCTCCCATCGGAAGCTTTTCCCAATCCATATCCAATCGCTTAGCGTATGCAAACAATTGAGCCGGAGAAGGCGCGATTCCCTCAGCGGAATCATTCAGGAGAGGTATCGTATTATCTTTATAAACGACAGAGGCTAAATGTCCCAACATGCTACTAGCCTTCTCCCGTAAGCGTTCATTCAGACCTTCCTGCCCTATAAACCGCAAATTATTCATAGAGACATTATAGCAATCCAGCAACCGATCCAATAATATACAATGATACATCGGGGATTGCTCGTAATGAGCGCCATCCGGAAGGAGTTGCTCTTCCAGTTCCCGCAACAATAAACCTTTCGCTTTTTGATAGATCGACTCATCCTTAAAATAAAGCCCGGCCCATAACAAGGAGAAAGCGTCTTCCAATAAGTGATTCCCTAAAAGATGATATTCCAGATTATCCAGTAAGATTTGATATTGGGCATACAAGGAGGGGTCCCATTCTCGCTTATTCTCTGCCGGAATATAAGGATGATATCTCGACAGGAACTTGATCCAATTGATACCTCGTAAAGCGATCGGATAAGGTTCCAGACCATTCCTATTCCCCTCTATCTCATCGACAAACTTATCGATCCAGCAAACGGCCTGTTCGAAAGATATGGTTTCTTGATGAAGGTAGTCCATATAATTTAGATTATAGGACCATAATTTGCCAAAACTCTCATCGTTCCATCCTTGGAAGGCGGATTCCTTACCTAAGAACGAGAAACGTCCCGTAACACTATCCAAAGATGGATATTTTGGGATGAATGGGTTTAAAGACAATGGACACCCTGTTCTTGGTAAAAAGAGCGCATATCGAAAATTCATATATTTCCGGATATATGCCCGTAGCCTATACCAGACTTGATAACGAACTTGGCGAGGTCTCAAGTTCCGAAGAGTAGAATAATATAACAAGATATGCATGGAGTATACAGAAAAAAAGAGTTATCACTTTCGCTTCACATCCAATTCATAATATCTCTTCCTACGATCTGACTCTATTATTCTCATAGGATTTCCAAATACTGTTGAATTATCAGGAACATCTTTATCAACAACACTACCTGCACCTATTATTACATTATTTCCAATAGTAATTTCACCAAAAACAACTGAATTTGCACCTATATAAACATCATTTCCTATCACAGGAATTTTTCATCACGAAATTTTCTCCCTATGGTTACATTTTGCGCAATAACACAATTATTACCTATTTTAGTATCATTATGAATAACTACTCCTATTCCCCCATAGCCACATTTAAAATTTTCACCTATTTCCGCCGATGAAGGAATCCATCCTCCAAATAAGACACGATTCAAATAAGAAATAGATTTTGCGACTTTTACAAAACCACACTTATGAAAAAAATGTCCTATACGATACAACTTAACAGTAATCATATTTATAAAGATTTAAAAGGTCCTTCCCGATATAAATCAAATAATTTATTATTGTTTATAGCATCCACGACCTGGACAAAACGAGAGCATACATTCTCTGGAGACCATTCTTGTATACTATCCAACGACATATATTTTAAGCGTTTTAATTCTATTGGATTATCAATAAGATATAAAAGTTTCTCTTCTATTTCATCAACATCATTACGATATAAAACCAAGCCGTTAACTTTATCTTTTATCATAGTCTTTATACTACCGGCTTGATTACTTCCTATTATAGCACAACCTTCAGCCATAGCCTCATTAACAACAACTCCCCAACCTTCTGTTCCACTACTAGATAACACATACACATCAGCTTGATTCATTAAAGAACGCACCTTTTTTGTTGGAAGAAAATCTTGATGAGTTATGACATCCTCATAACAAGATATAAGTTTCAATACTTTTTTTTCACATTCTCCCTTGCCGACAAGCGTTAAATGAATATCTGATCTAATTTTAGATACTCGAATAAAAGCTTGTACTAAATTTTCCACTTTTTTCCAAGCCAACATCCTACCACACCAAAGGATATTGATTTTACCTTGAGGTAACAAATATTCAGTTGTCGGATTTTGTTGTATAGAAGTAACATATCCAAAATTAAACATTCTCATCGGACACACCCCAATAGTTCTAAAATCAGCTGCAGCATATTCCCCTTGTGATAAGTAAAAAAAACAGGGAGATTTTGACATTCGATAGAACTCATACCATAATTTCAGCATATAAGGTCTTAACAAACGAATTTTTCCATAAGGAGGCTTAAACCAACGTTCCGAAAAATAGAATGTTATTTTATCTTTAGCTAAACGCTCTTTCATCTGTGGATAAAAATTATAGTCGTGACATAAAACAATATCCGCTTCTATAAACAATGAATTAAAAAGAGTTCTATTTTTCGTAATATCTATAATCCACTTTTCTTCAAATTCAGGAAAACACATCATTTTTCTTCGTTGCTCATAAGTTTCTAATGCAGCATACCATACATTATCTGGAAATATTTCATAAAGTTCCTTAACAAAATAGGCCTGATGATGATTCACAACCGATGACACATATAATATCTTCATACTCTTAAGATAATAAATGATAGATCCATACACTTACAATAATTTTTTATTCGAAAACAAAGACTTACAAATACGCCTATTAAGTAATTGTTTCATGACAAAATAAAGAACATAACCATAACAAAATAGAGGTATAACAGCAGCTAAACTAGAACGAGGAAGAATCATACATTTCATAAATATAAACACAGATATAAAAAGATAAAATGAATACTTTGCAGATAAATTATCTAATAACGCAAGCATAACACCTACCAATAAAGACAATATTACAAACAATATAGGATTACCTTGACAAGACAACAAATAAAGATCAGAAAGCACAGTCCATCCAAGCCCAAATCCCTCATTAAAAAGACTTGGATTCAACTCATGACACAAATGATATGAAAATGAAATATCTTGAGGAAGCATACTATTTCCAAACAATCCCCAAAACCATGTAGCTCCAGGAATGAATGTCTGAAAATATGCAATTGCTGGATAACTATCAATTAAACGAGATGCATCAAAAACCATTAAAGAAACTCCATTTTGATAAAAGAAAAAAACGACAGTATCAAATACATCAGTAAAAGAGTAAGAAGACAAATCAAACTCCTCTACTCTTATTGAATAAGAAAATAAATATAACAAAATAATCAATGATAGAAAAGAATATACTATAAGTTTTTTAATATTCACCTTATGTTCTAATGAATAAACCCAAATTAGGAACAAAAACAAAGAAGCCATAGCAGTGCGTGTTCCTATAAACAAATCAACAAGAGAATTTACAAAAAAAAGAACTAGATATTTTTTCTTTAAAGAAACATCTCCAAATACAATCGAGATAGAAAGAAAAAAATAGATTATCACATCCATAAACTTACCACCTGGAGAATACTCTTCTACTTGATCCATAAAAAGAGACAAATACCCACCTGACAAAGCGACAACTAGTGTAGAATAAGCATGTTTCAAAATCAATATACAAAACAAAGGAAACAACAAACTTGATACACGTCTTATTTTCAAGCTAAAAATAGCAGAAGAACTTAAGACTATCATAGGTTTAATCATTCTACATATATATAAGCAATATCCTAATGTAGAAAAAACAACAAAAGCAATAACATATAAAAACAAATCTCTCTTTCTTAAATATCCAACACTATAATCATAAAATGACGTAGGAGAAAACACATCTCCTTCATACCCTAATACATTTGCAATAAATCGTCCTCCTATAAACACAGAAAAAGACAACATAAACATAATAAATATTCCTATTTTATTATGAGAATAAAACCAAATAGATATGATTGATAATAATAAAACAGCAATATATAAAAAAGAGAATAACTTATCAGATATATTATCACTTAAATATACAAATGCCAAAAGAGAGAGAGAAACAAGCATATATAGAATAAGTCTAGTCCATCTTTTTATAGCAAAACTACGCAGACATGAATAGATCATTTTTATTATATTACCAACAATTATTACTCAAAATCTTCATCATACAATGGTCTAGCACCATGTGTAAATCCTCCGCTATCTGCATATCATCAATAGGAATATGTACGTTGTGTTGGACCATTTCTATCAACTGACCCCCACTATACCCGGTCAAGCCCACTGTTACGCCTCCATTTTCATTCGCATAATCTATCGCTTTCAACACATTCATGGAATTACCCGACCCAGAAATTCCAATCACAATATCTCCCTTTTGATAGAAGTTCTTCAATTGCTCAACGAAAATATCCTCAAAAGACAAATCATTGGCATAGGCCATCAAAGAGGGGATGTTATCGTTCAAACAAATGAACTTGAACTTCTTATCTTGGTTCATTGAAATGCCTTTATTAAAGTCACACACATAATGGGAGGCCGTAGCAGATGAACCACCATTGCCCATTATGAAAATCTGTTTCCCTGACTCTTTGGCATCTACCAACACATTCATCAAGTCACTTAAATCCGATTTACTAATCTTATCGATCGTAACCTTAAGTCTATCGAAATAAGCGGTTATCTCTTGCGTATAATCCATCATATTAATCACTGAATTTATCTCCTACATAAATTATCTTTGATCCAAAATCATCGAAATGAAAACTCATCTCATTCATTCCCTTCATCCGTGCCCTAAAAGCATCCTGTCTCTCCTTCGGACAATAGAAAAGGATAAAGCCCGCACCTCCGGCACCCAACAACTTACCGCCCAAGGCTCCGGCACGAATGCCCCTATCATACATCTCATCTACCACACCCGTTGAGATACCTGAAGTCAATGACTTCTTCATCAACCATCCCTCATGCAGGATACGTCCAAAATCATCAAGCAGATTACTCTCTAGAGAGGAACGAAGTTGATAGGCTAATTGAACCATCTCTTTTTGAGTCTTAAACTTTCTAACGTCACTAATCGCCGCTGATTGGCTTTCCAGAATAGCATTGGCAGAATGCTCTCCTCCCACAAATACCATTAACAGATTATCCTCCAACTCCTTTTTCTTACTGGGATCCATGATTATCTTCTCCACGTTTACCGTTTCATCCTCATAAAAACTTATGAAATTAAGGCCTCCACAAGCAGCCGCATATTGATCCTGTTTTCCGATAGGCGAACCGACCTTATAAATCTCCACATCACAGGCTAGCTGCCCCAACTTCTCACCGCTGGTCGCTTTTCCCAAATAAGCCCGAACCGCATTCAACAGACCTACCGTAAAAGCAGAGCTAGATCCCAGGCCGGTTCCCGACGGGATATCCGCTATGGAGTTTAGGTCTACACCACTGAGCTGATACATTTTCAATACTTCTCGAAATATAGGATGATGGATATCATCTATACAATCAACTAATTCCGTCTTAGAATATTTCAATTGAATTTTCTTCTGATCAAAGAATGGATGGATAGCTATATACATGTATTTGTCTATAGAGGTACTCAATACAGCCCCCGTCGTTCGATGATAAAACGATGAGAGGTCAGAGCCTCCACCCGCAAATGAGATGCGAAAAGGGGTTCTCGATATAATCATTACAATACGTTTATTTAGATAATTGTTTTCAAAGCGTCTAACAGAGCGTAAGGTTTGTTCATCTCTATTTGGATAGATGCTTTACAACCCGCGTTCTCTCCTGCTTGCACATCACTGGAACGGTCACCTATCATATAGGATTGGCCCATGTCTATATTCCAATCCTTAGCTGCCTGAAACAACATTCCGGGAGCAGGTTTCCTACAAGCGCATTTTATCTTGTACTCCTTCCGTTCCTCCGGATAGCCAGCGTCAGGATGATGCGGACAATAATAGATAGCATTCAAATAGGCCCGCTCATGCCCTAACAAAGTCGCCAACTTTGCATGGATATAATCCAACTCTTCCAAATTGCAAAGATTACGAGCTATCACCGGCTGATTGGTCACAACGATCGCCAAATACCCTTTTTGATTAATATAACGAATGGCTTCTCCAACTCCTTCAATAAGTTCCACTTGCTCAGGTTTACAGAGTAGGTTCACCTCTTTAGAGATAACCCCATCACGATCCAAAAATATGGCAGGCCGTGTATATTTCCTATTCAAGCGACCCACCTTCCCGCTCGTCACATCATCGCATACGGAATAATAACGATCGGGAGTACCCATATCCTTGATGTATTCGAAAGACACGTAGCCAAACAAGTTCATCCCTTTATTCAAACAAGCGGGAAGTACATGCTTCTCTATGTGCGACTTCGTTCCTATCTCTATCTGCTCCAAAACCTTCGGAGAGAAGACAAACAGTGCGGCATTCACCATATTATGGCTCACGAAATCATCAGCATGAGGCTTGTTACAAAAACGTAACACACGTCCACTTGAATCCAGTTCAACAATATCAGAGTCATAAGGATGATCATTCGGATGAAGGAAAAGAGTAGCATCCGCCCGCTTGCTCTTATGGTAATTGAGCATAGCATCCATATCAAAGTCCATCACCGTATCTCCATAAAAGACAAAGAAATCTTCCGTTAACTTATCTCTCAATAAGCCCAAAGCACCGGCCGTACCCAAAGGTCTCTCCTCTATAAAATACTCAATGCTCACACCCCACTGACAGCCATCCCCAAAATACTGCTCTATCTGATCACCCATGTGACCGATAATAAACAAGAAGTCCGTATAACCATAACGTTTAGCCATCTCAATCTCGTACTCCAAAATAGGCTTACCTGCGACAGGAATCATTGCCTTGGGAATTTCACTATTCACCGATGCGATACGAGTACCTTGACCACCCGCTATTACAACCACCTTCATTTTCCTAAAGCTTTTTGAATGGCTAATCTTACAGATTCATTAGACGTATAAGCCGCTTTCCAGCCTAACGTATTTACTTTGGTCAAGTCGTAACGGAACTCGGGCACGTCACCAACCCATCCACGATCACCTCCGCTATATTTGATCTTAGCGTTCAAGCCCATCTCCTCAATCACCATAGCAGCTATTTCTTTCACCTTCGTCCGGCTATCAGATCCCAACATATATACGTTATAAGCATCAGAGGCATGGTCTATCACGTAAAGAATACCTTCCACCAAGTCTTTCACATACACATAAGGCTTATACTGCTCGCCATTGCCCAACACTTCTAACTCAGCCGGATTCTTCCGTAGCTTATGGATAAAATCATAAATCACACCATGAGTGAAGCGCTCACCTACCACATTAGGGAAACGAGTGATCCAAGTCTGAATATGATAGGCGAAGCTAAATGCACTAATAAATGCCTCGCTCGCCAACTTACCCGCACCATAATTAGACACAGGACACAAAGGGCCATAATTCTCATTTAAAATATCACTCGTCTCACCATAAATGGCAGAAGTAGATGCAAAAAAGAACTTTTTTATCCCAAACTCTTTCAAATACCGAAGCACATGGAAAGTCGTGTTAAATGTTAGGTCATAGTCCACCTGCGGATCTTTTCCTCCTTTTTGAATATCGGAGTTAGCCGCTAAATGATATACCATATCAAACTTTCTATCCTTAAATATATCTCTCATCGCCTCTGTATGAAGCAAGTCTTCCTCGATAAACTCAAAACCGACTTTCCCTAAAAGGTGAGATATGTTTTCTTTCCTTCCCAGTACCAAATTATCTACCACCGTAAGGTTATGACCTCTTTCCATAAGAGCGTCACAAAGATGGGAACCTATAAAACCGGCACCACCCGTAATTAAAATTTTCATAATTGAAAGTATTTATATTTATACCGTCTTTTTACTACATACAACATTCCCCACAAACTCATGCGATGGCAAAGCAACATCAACCTAAAATGAAAAGGTAAATCTATCAAAAAAGAGACTCTATTCAACAACAGGTTGATATCTTCACCCTGTTCTTTATTCACAAAGTGGTTTTGAAGATAAAAGCCTAATGCTCCAAAAAACACAGACAGTGCTCTTTTTGTAAAATAACTCCGCATTCTCTCCTCCTTTACCCTACAATCAAAGAAATCCAATAAGGAATTAGCGACAAACAGACTATCTTTCAATTTTTTATTTCCAAATATCTGTTGCGCTAATGAACCTGATCGAATTCGATAGAAATAGAAGGGAACATCCGTCACACAAACCTTTTGAGCCAAGTACAATGCACGTGGAGTTAATTCATTATCTTCGAAATAAATTCCAGTTTTAAACTCAAGTTGATTTTCTAGCCAAAAAGTTCGTTTATAAATATTCAGCCAGACCATAGGAAAAGACAAATATCGTAATAAATAATCCTCCCCCTTAAATATCCCTTGTGCAGTAAAAACAAGTTGGTTGTTTCGTTGCTCTAGATCTTTACCATTTTCATCTACATACTTAAAAGCTCCAATCAATATATCTGGATTTAAACGATAATAACGAACAAAAAGATCTGAAAAAATAATCGAATCTATATAATCATCACTATCCATAAAATAGACATACTCACCTTTCGCTAAAAGTAAACCCGCATTCCTTGCAGCAGATAGGCCTGCATTCTTTTGATTACATATACGTACAAATGGATTATCCAATAAATCAGAAATATCTTCCAATGAATCATCCGCATATATATCTTGTACAAGGATGACCTCATAACTCAAATCTGTAATAGAAAGTACAGACTCTAAACATTTACGGATATAATCCTTCACGCTGAATACTGGGATAATAATTGATAGTTGCATAAGTGTAATATAGAATCAATAATTGAAATAAACGAAAGCTTCTCTATATATTCGACCTTTTTAATAAATAGCATTCATTGCTATAACTTGAGTAAATTCAAACGCCAATCTTTATAAAGCAATGTTACCAAACAGAATCCCTCCACCGCTACCGTCATCACTGTCACCGTATATATATTTATATTCTCCGTCATCCACAGCAGCCCAGTACTTGCTAAGAAGAACAAGCAATTGGCCACCATCACTCGCATATAAACGGATGAGTAGCCAAACGGAATAAGACGATTCCCTCCCAAGAAGTTATTAAAGGACACTAAGATTGCAGACACCCCCAACAGACGAATAATTAGAGACGCCACTTCTATGTATTCTCCTGTGAAAAGATACACAATCCATCCGCTATAAACAAATAAAACGACATAAGCCAGTGAAACGATCCCCGCCACCAAGAACATCACCCGGTTAACAAAACATACATTACGTTCACGGGAAATCTTCGGGAAAACTGCTTGTCCCATCATGGAAACAGGAAGCTTAATCAAAAGCGAAACCTTCTCTGCCATATCATAGATAGAAACCTCCGACATACCCAAGAAGGAACCAATAACCAACTTGTTCACATTCACATAGATCTGGGTAGAAAGAAGAGAAACGAACAAAGATAGACTCTCCTTATAAGCAGAAATCAACTCTTTCATAGGAATCAAAGACAAATTAATCTTCTCCTTCCTTAACACGATATAGAAAGACAAGCAACCCGCCAATATCGCACCGATTCCATTCAAAAGCGGTACCAACAGAAAATCTTCATGATCATGGACAAACAAGAATATAGCGACCACAAATAACAGACGAGATGACAAGTTCACAATCGTGATATACTTCATCCTCTCGATCCCTTGAAAGAACCAGATAGGTAATAAGAGTTCATTGAATGTCAATAAGAAAGAAAGAACATAAACCCAATAATAATTCTTAAAAAAAGGGAATATACTTATTACCGATAAATACACGATAAGGCAAATAAACCAAAGGATAAATTTACACAAATAAATGGAGGAGACTATTTGGGACAATCTCTCCTTATCTCCTTTATAAACAGCCACACTTCTCGCTCCGGACATATTAAAGCCGAAATTTATCACCAACGACACATAAGATATAATGGCTTGAGCAAACACGAGTACCCCATATAACTCCAACCCTATAATACGCAAGGTAATTATATACTACTTTACACTATCACTAAAATAATAAAAGGATACATGGTTATGTATCCTTTTATTATTCAATCGTTTTTCTCATTTTTCTTTCCCTTTCCTTCTTTTTTAACGCTCCAAGAAAGAGTTTTCCGAAAAAGAGGATCACGGGGATCTGTTTTCGGATTATAGCCGAATATGTTATCAGCTATTCTCTTCATCTCCTTCTCGATTTCTAAAGAATTACATTTCCAAGTATGTTTTATATCTTCTAGGTCTTTCTTTTTTTTCATGCCGCTACGTTTTTTAACTGTGAATACCTTAATCGGTGTCCGATATTCTGCAAAAGTACGTCGAATCTTTCATATTCGGAAAGATGTTTGGTATTATACCTAAAAGCTGATGAGTCCACGTATCTTTGTAGATGTTTCCTAGACACCCAATGATGGACACCCTTCAATGTTCTTTTTAGGTGTCCCCAGAATCCTTCGATCGTATTAGTATGTCTATTCCCAATGACGTAAGCGCCTTTCTTATGATAGACTACACCGTGATCGTATAGGTTAGGATCTAAGTTTCTATAAGCTTGCCATTCATCCGAGAAGATTGTAGATCCCGGGCATACAACATCGTTTATAATCGGAATCAAAGTTCCGGCTTTAGTATCATTAACAACCTTGGCTATAACAAAGCCTTCTCTTTGTAGCATACCAAATACCGGAACCTTGTCCTTACAACTCCTGCCTCTTGCGTTTCTTACCTTCTTACTACTATGCCTATTCTTATTCAATCCCCCTATATAAGTCTCATCTACCTCAACCCCTCCGTTTAGACATTGACTGGCATCTATATTGAAACAATTTTGGATACGTTGCAACATAAACCAAGCCGTCTTTTGTGTTACGTTAATGAACTTAGCCAACTGAACGGAAGAGACACCCTTTTTAGCGTTTATGACGATATAGCAAGCCAACATCCATTTCCTCAGCGACACTTTCGTGTTCTCGAAGATCGTGTTTGTCCGGACGTTGAAATACTTCCCCGTATTCTTGCACTTGTATCGGTTTCCCTTGCATTTATAAACCTTTGAGTCTGGATCGTACGGAGACACGACATGATCACCCCATCTCTGCCTCTCCAAAAAATCAATACATGATTGCTCGGTAGGGAAGAACTTCACTAACTCATCGATAGATTTAAAATGATTCATCTCAAACATAACACTCTGATTTTTACCCTATAAAGATAACAAATTCGTTTCAAACCAACAATCAAACTACAGTCCAATATAACCACGTTAAATTTATTTCAGTTTTAATTAGGATTGTTTAGAAATAAGATTGCTATATTTGAAAACAAACTTTAAAATCTAATGTTATGGAATTTTATGGAATAAAATATGAGGAATATAAATCCTTTAATAATTGCAGACCAAAATCGTATCAACTAGACTACAATCCTTATATTCAAATAGTTCATACTGTAAAAAAGGATTTATATGGCATATTTATTGAAATCACAATAGAGACCGATTTAGAAAACAATAATATATACAAAACAGTTTCAACTTATTTGGTACATATATCAGACATATCTTTGACAAAGCATCAAGATCTTATTGCAAGATTAATAAATGAAACTATTAATAAACATATTAAATATACATTATCCGAAACTGGTAAAAATATTCCAGTATTGGTTTATAATGAAAGGATACGTATATTGCTAGCTAATGCGGTTTAATTGCGAAATGTTTTTATAATATATTTCTCCATCAATCCTTTTACCTCTAAAAAAGTATATCCAATATTCTAATGAAGAACATCCAAAAGCAAAGCATATATTATTTATCGCATATCTAAAGTATTTCTTGTCTGAACGAAATAAGACTTGAAATTCTTTGTTATTTAAATAGAGTTTCTTTTTGACTTTTCTTTTATTCATGTCTATAATTTTAAAAGTTAATAAATATGATAAAACAAAAGCGGGACTAGCCTAAATCTAATCCCGCTTATCTTTTAATTTTACTGTTTAGTCTACTCATCCATTATTCTGAATAGCTCGAATGAGTAAGTATCCTCATGTGTTAAGCCGTGTCCAGCGTCCCAGATCCCGTGATGTGTTAGGATCATATAAGATTTTCCTTTCATTTCCACGGTCCACTCTGAGTATATTGCATTATCAAACTCCTTATCAAAAACTATACTCATCGTATTTGGATCAAATTCATATGTGAATCCATCTACGCTAACAGTATTGTTTCTTCTATCAGTTGTTTTTTCATACCCAGTCCCGTCTTCAAAGAACGCATATACCATTTGTTCTTTGCCTGCTTCTCGAAGCCACATTCCTACGATAGAGGTATTATTGCCAACTACATTTTCGACACTAAAACGATCGTCATCGTGGCAAGAAATAAGCAGGAAACATGATACCGCTAATAAGTATATGATACGTTTCATGTTAATCCCCATAAACCGTTATCGTATACTTGGCGAACAGCCCTAAGACGCTTGTTGACTTCTGATCAATATGACTAATCTTTGTGATACCGCCGTCTTTAGCCGCTTTTTGTACGCTTGCGTCCCCGAATGCGAACCAGCCCAAGACGCTTGTTGCCGTAGCCTCTCCTTTCTTAGATCCTAAAGGATTTGAAGTTACCGAGACTGGTGATTGAGTCTCTTGATAGACATAACCTGTTACCGGAGACTTTACCGCTGCGCAACTTGATAACAAGAATGCCGTACTGATAAATAAGAATGCTTTTTTCATTGTGTGTTTGTTTTTGCCCTCCCTGTCCCCTTCGTTCGGTGGTTTCTAAATAAAAGAAGCGTGGGGACTATTGGATGTTACCGTATTTGAGGCTCTGGACTGCCCACCACTCGATAACAAACAACAGCCCCACGCCTTATGATTGTGTATAGTTTGCCCCTAGAGGTATAAATATAACAACATAGGCGTAGGAGGCATCTTTGTCTATTATCCCGAGTGGTTGAAATTGTCCAGATTTCAAATACGAGATAATATCTTAACGCTTCTACGTCTTTATTCTAATACGTGGGGCAAAGATATAGATATTTAGAAACGCAAACAACCCTATGACATACTTTTTAATGCTTTATCATAGGGTCGGTCAATAAAAATGAGATTTGTCTATCTTTTTATAGGGAGGTGTAAACTGGTATATAATTACCATACGCAATAAATAAGGATATGTAAGTAACGGAAATACGATCGTAAATATCTGTAATATGCTCAAATAGGAGAAATTGACCAATACTGTCTTATTCCTCATCAGCTTTTCAGCGAAAAACATTATTTTATTGAATATAGAACCAATTACTACTGAAAAATATCCCTCATCCCTCCCTCAGCACATACTTCACGATCGCCCGCCGGATATTGCGCAAGCTCTTGCCTTGTTTGAAGGGGAGCAGGGGGATGATGGCGTTAATGAATTCCTTGCTCTTGATAAGTTTGGCCGGTTCTACGCAGTCGCAAAAGACCTCGTTGAAAAGGTCGGTCAGCACCGTTTAGCAGAGGGTGGCTACATCCGGGCATTGGGAGATTCGCTTCACGAAGTCGTGACGCACCTCCTCGTCTTGGATATAGGAGGCTAATAAATCACACGGATCCGGCCTCACATCTTTTTCCGAAACGACCTCCGGCTTTTTTACCGGGTCCAAGCAAATATTAGGATAACCGGAAAGAATGACAAGCTGCCCAAACGGGGGACATGGGTCGTATGTATCTTACGGGAGTCCGGGATATCATACAGCCGTTTCTTATGCGAGATCACCAAGATCCTCGGGATAATGACCATGCCTAAAAACACAGAGATCAACAATCCGCACAGTAATAACAACAACGGTATTTGCGTCATACTCATACTTTTTCATTCAATAAAGGTAACCTCTCCACCTCGCCGGCGTGCCATGTACGATAATCCGCCATGGGAAGCTCGGGGACGGTCAACAGTTTGTAATCCGACTCGTCTCTTTTCAAGATATGCTTGCGGGCGTACGAGCGGAGCAAGCGATCCGTAACGGACACCATCACGATCGGGAACGGGTAGGCGTACAAGCGCATCGGCATGATCTCGCTATCCGGGAACGCACGATACAGCTGGTAAGCCGAACGCTCGAAAGCCACCCAGTAAAGCCCCGTACAATACAAATGAATGGAGGTCAAGTTCGTACGCTCACGCCCCATGATCTCATCCAAATGCTCACGCAACAAGCTCATCAACCGGATACCCGAAGGAAGGGAAGACATGTTTTGATTTAGGATTTAAACTGTCACTTGTCAACTGCCAACTATTACTAGTCAACTCTATCGTGTTTCAGCCATCGGTCGTAATCACGTAAACGACGTATCAACACGAACTTGCTCCTCTTGGGCGAGGCCTCCTTCTGCCAAGGGTCAACCAGCTCGTGCGCCATGCGCTGATAGAGGCTGCTGTCCGTACAGCCGTACAGCGTGACC
>OFMJ01001716.1_pt1 | contig 15423 bp, 17 predicted proteins | sample 1541801 | NCBI WGS metagenome assembly OFMJ01 (sample SAMN04209234, study PRJEB22552) | human gut metagenome | biome: gut; material: feces | host: Homo sapiens | place: USA: Oklahoma
ATCGAGGTGTCTTTCTTTTATGCAAAATCACGAACTTGCTCATTTATAGTTTCAAAATCAGGATCCCGCTTTTCGCAGTAATATTTGATTTTAAAGGGTTTCATATCCTGTTCCTTTAAGAATTTCTGGATATAAGGTTTCGTAACGGTTGAAAGTCTTGGATATCCCGCTTCTTCTGCGTGTTTCTGAATGTATTTGTGAAGAGAAGTCAATGTCCATAATTCCTGCGCATAACCGAGCTCTGCCGGTCTCTGACACGCAATACTGATCATCCATGCCTTCGCGTCATCCGTGATTTCTGATGGACGGCCAGAACGCTGAACATCAAACAATGCAGCATCTAAACCGCCTTTATGAAACTTCGAAATACAAAGGCGTACCGTTGCGGTGCTGATTGCAAGTTTATCGGCAATTTCCTGGTATGTCATTCCATCCGCTTTATATAAAAGGATTCTGGCACGATCCACAATTTGTGCCTGAATGGTTCTCTTTTTGGATAATGATTTAAGATAATTCCTGTCTTCATCTGACAGAGGAAGATATGTTTTTCTCATAGCGTTCATCCTTTCTTAGATAACACTATTTTACCACATATTATCCTTGAAATATACAGCAAAAATTTAATTTATTTTATACTAGACCTTCCAGAAGGCACTCCATGTTTTCACCGTAATTAAGCTGTAAAAGACCGCCGTTACTAAAAGGAAAACTGAGCACAAGATATTTGGCTTCGTGATAGAGCTTGCCGTTTTCATAAAAATCGGCTGTTCCAAAATCAGCCTGGGCTTCGCCGGGACGATGTTCAAGAGGAAGATAACCCTCTGTTCTTTTTAGCCGTAGTTCCTCCTTCTTCTGTTGAACGTATAAAGCGACAAGCCGGTAACTGCAATTGAAACCATCTGCTTCATCTGTAATTCTACATTGACAGCGACTGTATTCAAAACATATCCCTTCGGCGGTGTAATCTCCTTTAAATATACAACATCCTGTGTCTTTTCAATCGTCACAGAAGAAGCTCCCTGGCTGTCCGTTGCCGGCATCTGCGTAATCAGCTTTGTACAGGCGCTGTCACTGTAAATTCCATAAACTGCACCTGCAAGGTTCTTACCGGAAGCTTCATCTTTCTTCACAATCGAAACCGTTGCCACTTTCACCCATTCCGCTGAGAATTCTACATACTTCTCATCGTCTACACCTTCTCCGAACACAAAGGCAAGATCCTGTGTCGAACCACCGGTTGTAATTTTGTATGCAGCATAGTCCTTTGTAATACTGCCCTTCATAGTTGCTGAAAAAACGGCATTTACATCTTCTGCCTGTGTAATCGGCGCTGAAAGATAAAATTTTGTTCCACCACAGATTTCGACACTGGCACCGGCTTTGCTTGTTTTTCCAGTTGTCACATTGTGAAGTTTCACACCCGCCAGAAGTTTAAAGGTAATTGTCTGAAGTTTATCGGCGTTAAATGTCACTTCCGGCGTCCTCTGCCCGTTTCCATCCACATATGCTTTAACATTTGCATTAGAAAATGACATCGCCACATCCGGAATTTCCGGCTGCTTCATACAATAATTATAAAGTTCCATTGCCAACGACTGTCCTGTTGCATTTGTTCCGGAAAATGCATCACTGGAACCATTTGCATAAGATACTGCCAGATGAGTGATAATAAATTTCTTACCTGCTGAAAAATTCGGATACTTTTCAGCGAAAAATCCTTCATCCCCAGATGCCTTTGTTCCATAATAACAAACCTTTGCCAGCGCTTTATTATCTCCCCGTCTTGTCACAGTATATATACCGTCTCTCGATCCTACCTTGGAAGGCTGAATACAATATGCAGTTGCAGAAATATTTCCATATTTTACATAGTATGGCGCTGTCTGATAAGTACCAAGACCGTAATCACTGTAGTAATACCAGGTTCCTCTTGTAACAGAAACTTTCTGTGTTGCCTTTGCAGAAAAGAACGCAGTTCCTTCCACTACTGCATCAAAAGTGACAGTCTCCCCTTCTTTCATATCAGAAAAGCGAATCCCCTGTTCCTCTGCCTGAAGCATCACATCAGATAATGATAATCCTGTTTCTTCATCCACCGTATTCTGTGTTTCCGCTTCTTCAAAAGCTTCTTCCGATAATACATCCGGTTCTTCTACAATCTCCATTTCTTTTGTCAATTCTGATTCTTCTACTGGCTCTGTTCCCGACTCAGTTTCTAACTCTGTTTCCACTACCGAAATAGATTCCGAGTCAGCTTCACCATCTTCTGTACTTTCTTCCTCTCCGCCGCCGGAATTATCCTGTCCTTCTGTCTGGGACATACCTGCCTCTGTTTCCTGCTGTTCATTCATGGCATCTTCAAAAGATACTTTGACCTTGCTGCTGTCAGGAATCTCAATATTCGTAAAATCTGTCCTGATATCAAAAGAAGAGCCAATTTCAATTTCTACGTCTTTCGCTATAACAACCTCATCAGCATCCAGAAGCTCTTTTACTTCTTTCTTCTCTGACGCCAAAACCAGCGCAGGCTGAATGGCAGAAGTGGCAATCGTAACAACTGCCAGTAGACCTGATAAAAATCGTTTTGTGTTTAATTTCATGCTATTCCTCACTTTCTAAAAACTGTTATTTATAAATCTCCCAAGCAACCAGTGCCTTTCTCTATGTATTCATATCATCATCTCCTTTCCATTTCTTCTATGCCATCCGGAAATAGAACATTTTATTTTCCGATAACAGCACATGTACACAGAGGAAGCTGCACAAAGCGAACCTCCCCTGCGTCGTATCTGCTGTTATCCGTCCGGTGAACCGGACAAAATAACAGATTTTAAGATTTGAGCATTTAATTAAAATCGCAGAAGGCCGTTCCTGGGCGGTGTCTTCACCCTGTAATCCGACCCCGTATGCAATCCGACCTGAAGGCGCAAAATGCGCAACTCGACTTTCGGCTCTGTATCCTCCTCCTGCTAAAAAATATTCAATTTTCAAGGTGCAATGACGGGCGAAATAGTCATCATATTTACTGACCATTTCCTAACCCCTACACTCTTACAGCCGGCAAATAAGCAAATGTTGTATGGAAATTTAAAAAAGATTATTTTTTTAAAGAAGGTCCGACTGCATTCGCAGCCAGACCTCTGAAATGATATAAAAGAAAATCGGCGAATTAATATAAAGGATATTTTTCACGCAATATACGAATCGCTGTCCGAAGCGTTGTTGCCACCGTCACTCTCTGGATGCCAAGAAGCACCGCAATATCTGCCTGTTTCTTTTGTTCAAGATAGTACATATGGACAATCTTTTTTTGCCGTTCCGTCAATTTTGAAAAGAGAAACTTCATAATGTCATCTAAGATCAAATCTTCCAGAATATCTCCATCTCCTGACACTTCATAGCCCAAGTCGTCCTCCAGATATTCTGATGAAGTATTCCAGCTTGCTTCCTTCATATCCTGATTATGTTCCAATCGCTGCTCTCCTTCCAACATCAACATAAACTGATATGGAATTTGGGCAAAATCATCTTTGCTGCCTTCCCCATAAGTTTCCCTACATTTGTGAAGCCGGAATACTGTAACATGTTTTCCATTGGTGTAAAGCACAAGACCATTCATGTACACGACTGCCCTGCACCCGTCTCCAAGAGAAGTTTCTGCGCAATCATTGGTATCTGCCACAACAGGAATATCAGCTTCTCTTAACGCTTTTGCTGATGGAAGCTTTACTAACTTTACTTCAGGTACTCTTTCCTTTAACTCTCTGATTGTCATCTGGACCGCCTTTCTGCCTTTCGGCTCCGGGCGGCAATCAAATAAAAAGCAGCAAAAAAAGACTTCGTTCCGCCCGGTTTTTTTATTACCGAGCGACTGTTGAAGTCTCTCCCTACTGCTTTATCTGTTAATCAGCCAATATAAGAAATATCTATTCACTGATTAATCGGTTTTTCTGTTTGCTTCATCTTGTTCAGTTTTTAATGCTGAATTATTGGCTATACCCTTTTCCCCATCTAAAAAACCACTAAAGTCTCCAAATGCGTCATAAGGTTGCCGTCTGATAAATTCTAAGTATTCTTCTCTGGTCATTGTTAACTGCCTCCTTTTTCTTTGATGATTTAATTTTACTAAAAGTAATTTTTATCTGCAGCGCCATACTTGAAACAATTACTACTAAAACAGCTCAAGTATGAGCCTGTCAAAAATAAAAAAGACTATCGAATCATATTTCAAATTCAATAGTCTCTAGTCATTACCCATTAAAGTATCCATTAATGTCAGAACAGCCTGTGCTACTTTTTTTCTTTTTCCCTTTTTCAAGCTCATTAACTTTCGTTCTACCTGCCAAACCGCAGGATCCTCACTCATATGTTCCTGCGGAATCAGAGAATTCAAGTCGGTTTGAAGACCTCTAGCTATTTGCATCAAGGTGTTCAACTTTGGCATATTTCCAGAACCGGCTTCATATCTTTTATATGTAGAATATGCCATATCAGCTCTTGCCGCAGCTTCCTTCTGAGTAAGCTTTAATTCTGTTCTTCTCTTATACATTTTGCTGCCCAAAGCTCGTAAAATATCTTCATCTGTCAAACCGACTCACCTCCTTCTTACAGACGGAAAAACGCCTGACGACATGGCTGTTCCATAATAAACATCCCATATTCATCAGGCGTTGGTGATTATAGTTTTCATACTATATCCCGATTTGCTCAGTATGAACTTCTTGTCTATGCATTTTTACTTTAACGATTAATCTACTCTTTGGGCACTTTATCTGTATAGTCCCTTCTGCATGTAAATCAATGTCAAATAATCTTTTGTTTTTCATGTTGGATATGCGACCGGTAAAATGTCAGCTTTTATATATTAGCCGCCTTTATCAGAAGACCAGCTAAAAGGAAAATCTAAGCTGACCAGGTTTTCCAACAAGAAATTGTTTAGCACATCCAAGATAGCGATGTTTATATCATGCGAACTTTCGTTCTCTTTTCCAAATACTACATTTCTTTTTTTCATCTTTTTGTCCAATTCTATTGTGAATAAAATAAGCCAGAACAAAATGGCATACCAATACCATTTTGCTCCGGCTTATCTCGCATTGCGGATAGCTCCTGTCCGAGCAATTATCCAGATTTATTCAATTACTACTTTTCTACCACTTTGTTTAATAATAATGCATTTACAGTTTTCTCCATAGAAAGCTGTAATCATTTCCCTCATCGTGAAGATATCAAATCTGTTTCCCCCACCTTTAACAGAAAAGGCTGGCTGTCCATCTACCCAGATTTTATCTCCCACACGAACATTGTATCTTCTCGTCCTTATTTCCTTTTCACTTCTCAAATTCATATACCTCTACTCACGCAAACAGTGAACTTTCTCCATGTTTCTATTATAGTACTGCTGTTTTTTGAATGCTTTCATTGGATTTTGTCTAGCACCTCCTCAATTTTTTTCAATAAAGTGCTTGACATCCAATGATTTCTGAAGTAGAATAAATAATGTCATGTTCACATCGCATTTTTATTGTCACTTTAACGTGGCACAGTCACAGATGATGTTTTATTTCATGAACACTTGAGATTCCGTTATAATCTCATAAATCAGAATAATTGATTAAAACAACTTTATTGATTTTCCAGCTATCTCAGAGACTTCTCACAGGGAGGAGTCTCTTTTTTATTATACCTTATATTCAAAAAATGTCAATATTGCTTAAAGAATTTGTAAAATCTTTGTTTTTTTTAGTTATTTTTACTTATAATCTAATATTCCGTGCAACTAAATATTAGTTATCTAATAATTATATTATTTTTCTAATTGAACATTCTTGTTTACGGAAACCACAATTCCGGCAATGTGGAAACCGACATTCCGGTTGTCGGAAACCGGCTTAATTCTGCTTGGGTAATTGTGCCTTGTATTGATGTCATTTGTCCAGCCCTTGCCGCATAAGCGGTGCGAAGCAGGCTTGACTACTGGCATCAATGCAAGTACCTTTTTCAGAGGAGAATTTTTTTTAGATCAAAAGCGGTTTCCTATCGCCGGACTACTGGTGTAATACCGTCCGGAATATTCAGCGGTGAGGAATAAATATTTTTCGCAATAAAATAAGCAGATTTTATGCAGAATAATCTCCTGTGCGGTAAAATATAAGAAACAAATTTTTCGCGCAGGAGATTTTGAGATGAAGAAACGGCAAAAAAGAGAACGTAAGAAACAGGATCGTGGGATTGTTGATTTTATGATGGTCACGAATCATTTTTTTCATTCGCTGAGAGAATGGATCTTGGAAATGGAAGATCCGAGAAATCAGAGTTATATTACTTATACACAGGCTGATCTTACATATATGGGAATTCTAAAAAATATATGCGGTCAGTACAGCATGAGAGAGATGGAAGAAAATTTTAATGATGACAACTGTATTGCCACTTTGAAGCTTCTGTCAGGTAATCAGTACTTGGAAGAAATGCCGCACTATGATACCTTGAACTATTATCTGGAAAAACTGTCACCGGACTGTCTTTCAGAGCTAAGAAAAAAGATGGTCAAAAGTTTAATAAAAGGGAAACAGTTTAATAGAAATCGGCTTTTAGGGAAATATTGGCGTGTGATACTGGATGGAACCGGTCTGTTCTATTTTAAGGAAAAACATTGTGATAATTGCCTTTGTACAGAAAAACAGATGGCAGATGAAAAAAAGATAAAGCTTTATTATCATAAGGTATTGGAAGCTAAAATTGTGTTGAGTGATCAAGTGGTAATCAGTCTTGGGACGGAGTTTATTGAAAACGAAAAAGAAAATGTAACAAAGCAGGATTGCGAGTTGAATGCAGCAAAACGCTTATTGAAAAAGATAAAAAAAGCCTATCCCCGACTGCCCATCTGTATACAAGGAGATGCGTTGTATGCTGCAGAAAATTTTATGAATCTATGCAAGGAAACCTATCATTGGGAGTATATATTCACGCAGAAAGAAACTCGTCAGAAAAGTTTAGATGAGAGTTATGAATGGATCAAAAAGGGAGAAGGTACGGAAAAAATAACTGGATTGTGCCAAGAAAAAGGAACCGGCTGGTATGCGAACCATGTGGAAGAAGTGGCTGGGAAAACAGAAGTGATGAATGTATTTGAATATCAATATGAAACAAAAGATAAGCATGAAAAAATACAGATTATACGCTTCCGTTGGATCAGCAGTCTGGAAATAACAAAACGGAATCTTGAAGAAATGATACTGGCAGCCAGAGGACGCTGGAAAATAGAAAATGAAGGTTTCAACAATCAGAAAAACGGACTTTACCGGATCGAGCATCTGAATAGCTATAACAGTAACGCAATGAAGAATCATTATCTGCTGACACAGATAGCGGACATTCTTATGCAGTTATATATCGCATGGAATCCGTATATCAAAGAACTGAAACAGAGTATAAAAAATACATCTTCTTGGTTACTGGAAAGTTTTCGACGACAAACAGTAACATCAGAAGATGTATCCTACATTCAGAGATACACGACAGTATATCTTGAATAACAAGGTAATTTTAGCACAGGTGGTGGTAGAATGGAAGATAAAATAACTAAATAATGTTTTACATTTTTTTAAATAGGAGAAGCAGACCTAAGTGAGGTGATAACTTTTAAAAATTTTGGAGAAATGTGAATAAACAATAAAATGCGTAAATGGTGAAGAATAAGATAAAAATAAAATATTTTATTCCTCATCGCTGCGGAATATTCATTCTAATTGACGTTGGCGAGGTTTTATTATATAATGAGAATAAAAATAATATCTAACGATAAAGTGGGGGATAGTGATGGATAATCTGGAATATGTTAAGAAAATTGTATCTTATATCAGCTCTTATATGGAACAAAATAACATAACACAGAAAAAATTGGAAACTTTGTGTAAAGAAAAGAATTCTCCTGTTTCTCAGGGAACAATTTCAAATATTTTCAGCAAAAAGTCTTCGGCACGGCTTTCTTCTTTAATCAATATATGCAATGGATTAGATATCAGCCTTTCTTCTCTTATGAAGAATATTGAATTATCGCAAAAATTACCGGATCCATCCAAAAATTTAATGATTTATGATACTTCTGACCCTTCATACAGAGGTTATTTCCAAAAGTACCATATCTACTTTTTGAGCACAAATGAATCAAATAACGGTCAACTTATTCATGGTATTTTGGATTTCAAAAAACAAAAGAATCCTTCTCCATGCAAAGCAACTCTTGAGCTAAATACCGGAGATTTAGATCCTGTTACAAAGAAACCTCACACCAAATCATATGTTGGTGAAATGGTTATTTCTCGTGTTAGCTGTATCTATTGCAATCTTGTATCCTATGAATATGGGGATATTTGGACGCTAGTTTTTAATCACATACAACTTAATTTAAACCCATTTATCGGTGCAATCGGCTGCGGCATCACTTCTTCTTCCGGAAGTATGCGTGTTCCTACAATACATAAAGTTTTTCTTAGTTCTACTGAACTCACAGAAGATCAGCAATGCTATGCCGGCGGTCTGCTTCGATTATATCGTGATGATATTACGATTACCAAGCAGCAATTAAACGCATTTATGAATAATTCCAACTTAGATTTAAAATTCAAAAGCAACATCGAGCGTATATTAACAACACCTGAAGCAGTTTACACTATTCCACTCAATATGATAACACCATCCGTTTTAACTGAAAGTTATGCTAAGTCTCTCTCTTTATTATTACAATATTCCAGTATGCCATATAATGACAAGGTTACAAAAGGCGAAACAGACTTAGCACCACATATTATAGGTCCCAGAAAATAACTTCTGAGACTTATATTGCGATTTATGTATATTATGCGTGAATAGACCATTGTTCAGTAAATGCAAAATCCCAGATACCTACTATTTTTCATTTACTTATATATCGGAGTAAGTTGTAATATTGTTTTCTAACCACTACCTCTTTGTTTCAAACTTAATCCTTTCCCATTTCACATCAACCTCTTTTAACTAACTTTCCTATTAATGGCTTAACATATTCTTTCAGAATTTTAAATGAACGATAATCTACAATAGATGCAATAGTAAAATAAACACCTAAGATAATAATTCCCGACACACATGCCGAGCCTATAATTGAAAAATAAGAATCTAAATGCCAAGGAATCCATTTACTAATTACTGTAATTACAATAAATATAATAGAGTTGGAAATAAGTCTCTTATAGGAAACCCAAGGACTTCTTTGCAAAATCCGTACATTTGCATATATAAACATATCATTCATTCGATATATAAGTGCAACAATTGTTCCAATAAGAACACCATAAATTCCCCAAAGATTTACTGCAATTATTGATACAACCAAGTTAATAGCCGCCTCTGTAATACACCTACTTTGTGTTTTACGAAAATGCTGGGCATAATTAATCACATCTGAACAACACGCTCTCGCTCCTGTCATTATATAAAATGCAGAAAACAAAACTGCTACCTTATAATCCAAATAGTTAATATCTGTAATTCCTTCCGTATATAATTTCATAAATGGAATAATAAAAATCAGCGCAATATTATATAGAGCAAATACTAACGCCATTCTATAAGTTTCGTACAAATCATGCAGTTGTATATACCTCTCTCTATCTCGATTAAATGTTTGTCCCATTACAAACGCAAATCCCTGAGCTATATAATCCAACACCGTTCTAATCATAGAATAAAGTAGCGTATACATTGTATATACGCTAACAACTTTTAAACCAGAAAAAATTGTTAGAATGATAGTATCTGTATTTCTGAAAATCAAATCGCAAATCTGATTTACAAATGCCGCATTTTTTTGTCCAATCGCTTTATAATCAGGTTCTTCTTTCAAATTTACCCAGCGATAATTTTTAGATATGTACAATCCAATAACAATTATCTTAAGTATATTTATCAACAAATAAGTAAATTGAATAGCAATAATATTACACCCCAGCAGAAGCATAATAATCTTTGCTACGCTAATGATTGTAGCAGCGATAGACGTCAAAGCCGTATTAATATAATTCTTTCCTTCTGCCTGTAATAAAATAATAAATTTTCCTTGATAGTAATAACTAATAACTCCCGGCACTCCGTTAAATAAAATTATGATAACCATAGTCCATGCCGGAATATTAGATGAAACTGCCAACGGGTACCCTATAGCCACTACCAAAACTGCAATTAAATATAATCTTCCTGTTTTCTTATAATAATGATCTGTAGCTGACATTATCGCTGAAATTTCTTTTTTACTATTATTAGCTAATGGTCCATATAATGCCTGAAGCGTTGCTGCACCTACCCCCGCTTCTAAAAGAGCAAAATATGCAAATACTTGTCCAATAGAATTCAAAAAACCATTCATTTCCGATCCAAAACTTGTTAAGAAGAGTCTCGGAATGATGATTCCCAGTACAATCGAAAGAACTTGACTTCCTATCCCAATTACTATATTTAAAAAACTTCTACGTCTATTCATTTCTTTAACCGTTCCATACATAATACTCTTTATTTTATTTGAATAAATATTTACTAGTTCCCAGTTCTTAGATATTCTAGATGCTCACGAATATAATATATTCGTGTTTTAATAGCAAGTCCCTTATAGGTTACCACCTTTATTAAGCTTTTTAACGTTCGATTAGCAAAATAAATCCTATACACTTTTCTGAATTCCTTTGACTCAAATAATCTTTTCTTTTCACGCTCTAACGCAGTAGAGTCAAGAATATTTCCCTTTTTTGCTAATTCCATATCTCTCAGATTTTGATTATAGATTTCATCTAATGGAAAACGAACAAATTGTTCTGGATTCGAATTACTTCCTTCATGCTTTCTATATTTAACTAGCTTATTAGGTAAATATGCTATATTTCCAAGTATAATCGCTCTAAAACCTATTGGGTCATCTTCTGTGGGACACAAATCTCCTAACGGACCAAAAAAATCCATAACATTCCTTCTAAAAGCCGAAAATCCCACAGAAACATGTGCCCCCGACCCAAATTCATATGTCCGTTCTTCTGATACCCAATAATTTTTCTGTAAAAAATCAGAATACGGTACCAAATTCTCGTCTACCACAAGTGCACTACTTGCTACTTGCATACACTTTGGATGTTCACATAAATAGCTCATCAATATCTTTGTTCTATCTGAATCAGATATATCATCTCCATGAGCTGCAACAATAATCTCTCCTGTTGCCAACTCTAAATATGCTTTATTCATATGTTTTGTAATTCCTAAATTTTTTTCGTTTCTATTCAAAACAATTTTATGAGGTCCCTTATATTCTTCAGCCATACGTTTCATAATATCAAAAGTACAATCTGTCGAGCAATCATCTGATAAAACAATTTCCAACGGAGAATATGTCTGCTCAAAAGCACACTTAACACTCTCTTTTACATATTTTTCAATATTGTAAGTTGTTACAACATATGATACTAACGGTTTATTCATTTTAATCCCATTACCTTCCCTGCTAACTTATATTTTTTATTTGTCATCAACCAAACAAACAACTGGATTCTTATTCTTCCTAACCTACTAGCATTTTCATTTGCAAAAAATTTATTTTGAATTACTTTAAATTTATTAATCCAATTTCTATATTTTCGAAAATCTATTTTCGAAAATTCAAGGCAGCTCAAACCGCCTTGTTTTGATTGTCCGATTCCGGAAATTAAATGCATAAAAAACAAATAAATCAACTTTTTCTCTTCTAATACATTTCTAAGAGTCTCTTCTATTTTATCGAACAATCTCAATTGCTGGCAAATTCTTGTTTTAAATGCCGTATTCATCGCAGAACCTTCTCTATCAACGTATTGATAATACACATCTCTTTTTAATGATACTGTCACCGGAACTATGTCAAATATCGCTTTATAATATTGAATATTAAACAGCAAATCTTCACCTATTGTTTCTTGAGTATCAAACTCTAAATTGTATTTTTGAATAATTTCGCGCCTATAAATTTTGTTCCACGGCTCAAATCCTAGTTTGTATGTAAAATAATATTGGTTAAAAAAATTATTAATACTATCTAAACATTCTATTTCTTCTAATTTAGAATTAAATACGCATAAATCTGCCCCTGGTTTTTGTTGTACCTCATTTAATTTTTGAAGTGCATCTGGTTCTATATAATCATCACTATCTACAAACCAAATATATTCTCCAGTTGCCATACACAATCCTTGATTTCGTGCCGAAGATACCCCTCCGTTTTTTTTATGCAACACTTTTATTCTAAAATCTTTTTTCTTATATTCATCGCAAATAAAAGGACACTTATCCGGTGATCCATCATCAACCAAAATCAATTCAAAATCTTTATAAGTTTGTTTTAAAATACTATCAATACATTTTTCTAAATATTCTTCCGTTTTATAAATCGGTACAATAATACTAAATGTCGGCATCAAAATCTTCCCCTTCCGCAAATTATTGCAACGCATTCATTAAATAATTTAAGGATTCTTTTTTGAAATCTTCTATTTTTTTTCGTGCCTCTGAATAATCGATTTGAAGTAAAAATTCTTTATCGGGTTTTCCAGTTGTATATAATCTATTATCTAGTCCTATTTTTTTTAAATAATCAATCTTACGACTATCATTATTATTAACAGCATTTTCTTGGTCTGCTGCAATAGCTGAAATAAATGGTCTCTCAAAAATAGTTGAAAAAACAGTTCCGTGGAATGAATTTGTATACACCAAACTCGCATTCATAAACAATCCCACAAATTCTTCTGGACTAGCCGAATATGCTTTATGATACAGCTTAATAAAATCACGAATATACTCATTAAAGATAACAACATCATATCCAGTAACTTCGCGAAGATATTCTATCAATTCTCTACTGCCATGATTATTTTCTAAGAAATACACTAAAATGTAGGGTTGCTTATACTTAGGCTTAACCGCAAGTTTTTCCCATTCTCTTTTATCCAATAAAAGCACTGGATCACATACTGTATGAACTATCTTATCAGTCAATTTCTGTATTATATCTGCTCCTCTTGGTTCTCTAACCGAGATAGCATCAAAATTCTGCACCCATTTTTCTATTTTACATAACACATCCTCATCGAACTCTGTCTTTCCAAGACTTGGTGAATAAGATATTTTCTTTGCACCATTAGTTGCATCTAAAAACTGAAGATAATATGCAGTCTCAAAATCTTGACAAACCGGGTTCCAAATTTGATCACCACCACAAATATATGTATCATAATCAAAGTGTTCGATCTTTAACTCTTGTGTTGATGCATATTCCTTTTTAGTAATCGGTAATACATCATTTATAAAACGTTCAAAATGATTATAGCGTTTTTTTAATGCCGGATATATTAAGTAACGAAACAGTTTATGAATTCCCACATCACTTTCTTTAATAACTTTATATACCTCTTTTTGACTTTGTGGTCTCAAATTTATAAATTCTGTTTCATGCCCCCAAATTTGTAATTTCTTCGAAAGCGCATATGCTTGTAATACTGAACCATAATTATGTGATGCGTGAAACGTAAGTTGACCTATTTTTCTCATGTTCTCCACCTTAATATTAATCTTTTTTGAATTGATTGTGTTATCTCTCTCATAACAATCTTAACAACAATTTGATACAGGAACACCTAGATAACAAAACTAAAATTTCCATTTTCCATCTATATTTAAAAATATCAATATTATGAATACTTTCCCGAATCATACTTTGCTCTAAAACATTTCTAACTTCTTCCTGTTCTCTTTTTCTATCCAGATTTCCCTTTTTTATATTTTGAATTGAAAAAATCAGAAACTTTACTCCTGTAGAAAACAAACGTTGTTTTTCTTGCTCAAATAACTGTTCTTTTTTCAAGTACGTCTTTTCCCATTCAAGAAGATTATTTAACAACTTATAAACTTGTGGACGATATATATTGCTTAATGATTCACCATTATACTTATAATAATATAGACATTCATCTAAAACAGATATCTGTTTGCACTCTTTATATAACTCCATTGCAGAAACTACGTCTTCTGCAAAAAATTCTCGTTCAGATTTAAATTCGTAATTCGAAATAATTCTTTTACTATATAAATTTCTACAAACAAACCCTTCTACACTTTGTTCCCTTCTACCCGGTACAACTCCTACCATAGGTAAAATAAGCATTTTAAAAATTTCCGAATGATTCAATACCTTTGGCATATCTTGAAAATAGTGTTCTGCAACATTCCCATCAGCAGCTACTGTAAAATGTGAAGAAATACAAATATCTGATTTATCACTTTCAATCCTATCGTAAAGTTTATAAAACATTTCTGGATGGACATAATCATCTGAATCCACAAATCCAATATAATCTCCAGATGCTATTTTTAACCCTGCATTGCGCGCACTAGAAAGTCCACCATTTTCTTTATGTACAACATGCACTCTAGGGTCTTTGCAAAAAGAATCACACATTTCACCTGATTCATCCGGCGAACCGTCATCAACTAAGATAATCTCTATTTCTTGAAGTGTCTGTCCCAAAAGAGAATTTACACACTTTTCTAATGTTTCTTTCGTTTTATATACCGGTACAATGATACTTACTTTTGGCTTCATACTATCTCTACCTTACATATCCAAAATTATTTTTTTCAACAGATGCCTTCTGCTCCTGTTTCTGGGTTTCTGAAAAAGAAGGATTTCTCAATGTATATTCCTCTCCATAACAAGGTTTACTCTTCATATACTCTTTATTTTCATTAATAAATTCGTGATAATCTTTTAATTTTCGTGCCGGATTTCCAGCAACTACACTTCCTTCTTCAACGTCATGCGTTACAATACTTCCTGCACCGATTATCGAATTGTTTCCAATTGTTATTCCTGGCATAATTATGCTTCCGGCTCCAATAAAAACGTTATTTCCAATATGCACTGGCGCTATTCTCGTATATCCACATTCCTTCCACATACTGGCATCATGTGCAAGAATATGTACTCGTGGAGCTAGAGTAACATCATCTCCAATTTCAATCAACCAACAGTGTGACTGATCTATGATACAATGCTCATTTCTTCTAAAATTCTTTCCTACCTTAAGTCCTAATTTTTTCAAGCTATCTGTAGAAACTTCTCCCCGCAAACGATATAACAAATTTTTTAAAAAAGTCATACTTTCTCTCTTTCTACTGTTTCATACTATTCCTGATTTTCACTAAACGATAAAATATCCAAGCAGTAATCCTTTCCCCTACTATGCCCACTAACATCGCATATATTTTATCTGGTTTTGCCTTTACATATTTTAATAAGTTTCGATTTTGTTTCATAAATAGTGTCTGCTGATTAAGCAGCTATCTGTAACTTCCAACTCTTACATCTGT
>OFMJ01001718.1_pt1 | contig 15403 bp, 20 predicted proteins | sample 1541801 | NCBI WGS metagenome assembly OFMJ01 (sample SAMN04209234, study PRJEB22552) | human gut metagenome | biome: gut; material: feces | host: Homo sapiens | place: USA: Oklahoma
CCACCGACAGGCCCTTGGCCTTTTGGTATGTTTCCACGGCATTTTTTGTTTTCGTGCCGAAGATGCCGTCTGCCGTACCGCAGGCATATCCCTTCTCATTCAGCATCCGCTGCACCAGCTCTACAACCTCGCCCTTGCTCCCGCTTTTGATTTGCTGCATGATGTTCCTCCTCATCTCCCTTGAAATTCTTCCAGTGTACACAGCATTTGCTTTTGTTCCTCCGTCAGCTTTGTATACGGTTCTACCGCCTTTGTAAAACCTATCCCCTCTGTCTCCATGCTTGTCAGTACCGCTCTTGCTGTGATGCGCAAAAACACGTTCCCCAGTTCTGCGATCTTCATCCTCTCATCCCCCATATACCATCAGTGCCATCGCTTCCTCGATGTCCGATACCCTCTTAGACAGGCTTTGCCCCATTGTTTCCTCCAGCTCCCTTTGCAGCTCTTCCCCGCTTCGTTCCACCATCGTTCCTTTTACGATTTTGTATTTGTATGGCCCTTGATCGGTATGCACAGCGTACTTTTCATAGGGGTACCTATGATTCTCCTCCGTCCCTTCCTCTACCACCACATCCGTTTCCGACGGCTTCTCCGCCGCGTCTGAAAAAATCTTGATCACGATCCCGTTTTCATCCGTCCGAGCATATATTTTCATGCAACGCCCTCCTATCTGTATTTCCCTTTTGCTTCAAACGCAAATATCATCTCATATCCGTCCTTGGTCGGTGCTATTTTTACCAGGCCCGGCGTTGGCGTTTGCGTGGTCGTCCCGCTCTCCCGTATCACCTGGATCGTAAGCCCGTCATAGTTTTGCTGCGTAACCAAGCAGGAGGGGATCTCTGTAAATGCGAACGGATACAGAACCGGCTGCCCTGTTCCATAAACCAATGAGCCATTGGCGTCCCATATATTGTCGATGTCTATCGTCTGGGATGAGTTTCCCCAGCATTCCATCAAGCCGCTTTCCCATTTCCGATACCGCCAGATCCCGCTTGTCCCTTCCTCCACGATGTAATCATTTGGGGATGTTGCCGCATTCCACTTGTTCTTGTCAGCTTGCGTCACATGGATTTCCGTATTTCCTGTATGCGTGTTTAGGTCGCCTTGCAGCGATTCGATTTCCTTATCCAGTTCGCTCTTGTTGCTCGTTACGGTATTTTGCAGGCTTGCAATTTCTCCATCCAATTCGCCTTTGTTGCTCGTAACTGTTTCTTGTAAGGCCGTAAGCTCATTATCCAAGCTGGATACGTTTTGGTTTGTCTGCGTAAGGCCCGCCTGCACCGCCGCCACCTGTTCATAATAGGTGGAAAGGTCAGACATATACGCCGAAAGCGTTGCAAACTCAGAGGACGATACAATCGCGTTGGCATTGACGCCCACAGCGATATACAGCCTGGGACCTATGATCTCCAACACATCCGTGCCGCTGCGCACCATCACCCGCGTATCGTTGACAATGCCGGGGGCAATGGCAGCCTGGCCAGAAAATGTGCAGGTGCATTCGCCTGGATTTTCCGTGGCCTGGCATACAAGAGATACATGAAATCCGTCCGGCTTGTCATATTCAAACGAAAGGCTCTTGCCGGTCAAATCTATCGTTGTCGCCTGATCCAGCAGGCGGAAGGTTATCGTTCTGGTATCCGATTCTCCCTGCGTAATGAGCACCGGCGGGATCATCTTTTCATTTTCCCGCCAGGTATATAGGTTGATTGTCTGCTGTACCATCTCATACCCCCACCAAATAATATTTGCCGTTTTCGTACTGCCACGCGGCGCTGCGGTTCTGGAATGTAAACGATTCCGCTGCCCCTACATGGTTGCTTTCCACAAGCGTTCCGCTCAATACCGTGTTGTTGTCCTGTAATCCGTCTGAATTTGTGTGCGCTATTGTGACAGTGCCGTCCGTCTCCCCTCCGCTTTCAGTGGATGTCAATTCTATTGTGATACGATCCCCTTGCGAAAACTGGATGCTTCCGTTGGAAAACACCGCGTCCCTCTGCCCGCTTTTGCAGCGGATGATGCCGTTTTCCAAATCGAATTGAACGTCCCCGTCCAAGCTTTGCAAAATGCCGCTTTGAATGAGGTTGGCAGACAAAATGCCCACGGTAATCATGGAGGCGTTGATCTGTCCGTCCATCGTGATGGCAACATCTTCATACGGCCCGTTCCAGCCATTGCTGGAATGCCCCAGGCCCCCAGCGGTAAACCGCCACACCTTCCGGCAGGTTTCTATGCTGTCAGTATCAAGGATGGCCCAGCCGTTCGGGTGCCCATCCTCCCCGTTTGTGACGATATAATGGCCGCCGAGGTTCCCCGTGATGATCTCCGTTGCCGTGTTCACCGCCGCCTGCATGATCTGCCGGAATTGGCTGTTTGGCTTTTCGATCTGCGCCTGGATGCTTTTTACAGAATCCTGGATGCTCGGCGTTACGGTGGAAAGCGTGACTTCGTTGTTTTCCGGGTAGTGCGGATACCGGGTGTATTCCGCCACCACGTGGTTGATCCGCGTACCCTTTACATCGTCAATCAGCGTTACAACATTGAATAAAGAAAAATCCTGAAAGCTGTATAGCTCAGGATTCGTCTGTGCCAAGTCCACCACGCTGCACGAATAGGAACGAGACGGCACCGCCAGCGCCGCCAGGTTCAGCTTCGCGGCGTCAAGCAGCGATTGCGGGTCTGTGTAACGGTCATCCTTCCAGTACACCGAAATGATCTTGTCGGAATAACGGTGGTCATCCACATACGGCTTGCCGTCGTTCAGCGTTTCAAAGGTCATGCCGTCCTTGCCGTAAGCATACATCCTGGTGGCAAACTCCGTGCTTTTCCCCTTGTAGTTCAGTTCCGTCATGTTGAGCTGCCGGGTGACGAATACGCCCATCGGCTGGTTGTTCTCCGGGATGCACAGCGTCAGCGTTCTGGCAACATTGTCAAACCGAAACTTCACGCCATAGGCAGACGCGCACGAGGTCAGCACATCGTAGGAGGTGCCCGCCTCCAATTCTATCGTCATGCGCGTGTTTAGGTGCGTGTCGTCGATGAGACGCCAGCCGCCGGGCAGCACTTTTTGCACGGTATTGTAGAGCGTATCGCTTCCGTTGGTAAAGCCAACGTACATATCGGATAGCCACTCGTCAATGTCGAGCTGGCATTTTACCTTGGCAGTCTCCTCGTCTGCGTCAACGGCCTTGATGATATACTTTTGCTGCTCCACCACAGGCGCTTCCTCCAGGATATACGGGTAATTCTCATCCGTGATGGGAATTTCAAATACCAGCTCGTCCAGCCCGTCGGACGATTCCTTGATATAGTAATCATCTACATTGACGGCAGACGCCTGGTCTCCATGATAGATTTTGAACATATTGCCTCCTTACAAATACGCCGGATAATATGCAACCGTCACAGGGTCTGGCGTATCAAAGCGGTTTTCTCCCGGCACAAGCGAGGGAAAGCTGAGAAATTCACAGCGCTGCGCGCCCGGTGCGCCGTTGATAAGCACCCGTTTGTCAATGCCGTCAAAGCACAGCACATCACCCGCCTGCACATTGTGAAACACGGCCCCGCCCAGCTCGTAGGTCTCCGACGCTTGGCTTGCCTTGGCCGTCAGCCGGCAGTCGGTATACGGCATAGAGCTTTCGCAGTATACCGTATTGGCTATCACTTCAATCAAGGGCCCGTGCCGCATCCCTGTCAACGTGTATTCACATTCCGCCAGCTGCGGGCCCTGAAACGCTGGATCGTCAAACGCATCCAGCACCGCAGAATAATAAAAGCCATCCGGCAAAAACAGCTCGCACTTGCCCAGCATCAGCCTGTCCATGTACGATTTGCGCAGCATGATGTCCGCATGATCCCGCCCCGCAATGACAAAGGGCAGCGTGATTTCCCGCATGCCCAAAATCTGAGAGGTCATGGTAAAGGTCGTGCTGTTTCGTCCCAAAAGGGTCTGGGTATCCAGCTCCGGCATGCCCACGGTATAGTCCGCCGTCAGCTTTGCGCCCCAGCGCTCCGGGTCAATCCCGTTGATGGTCATTACATCGCCTCCCAGCTTTGTTGTTCGCCCATATATACCGCAGTGGCCTTGGCGATCTGCCGTCCGTTCAGATACAGCGGTACCTGGATCACCGTTTCCGAAAGCCCATGCTTTGCGCCCATCTGCCCGCTCAAGGCCGATTCCATGCCCTGCAAGCCGCCCATTTCGGTAAATGCCTGGTTTTCCTCGCGGGTCATCACGCGCTCGCCGATATGCAAAAGCGCCGGAAAATCATCCGCCGGCACATAGTCCATGCCCACCTTCAAGCGCGGAAGGGTTACGTTTGGAATGGCTGGGATCTCCGGCAGCCCCGTCCATGTCCAAATGCTGGAAAGGCCGGAGGTAATGCCATTGATAACGCTGATGATTGCATTGATCACGATTTCAAAAAATCCGGGAATCAAGTTGATGACAGACTTAAACGCCGAAACAACACCGTTCCACGCCGCCTCCCAGTTCCCTGTAAACACGTTCTTGATAAAGGTGATAATGCCTTCAAACACGCCCTTTACGCTGTCTATCACGCCTGCAATGATGTCAAACGCGCCTTTCAGCGTGCCCGTCAACAGCGACGCAAGGCCGTTGATCACGGGTGTCAGCACGTCCATGATGGTGCTGATCAGGCTGCCCAGAATGTCTATGATGGGGCGGATCGCCTCCACCACCGTAGCCAGTACCGGCATGATCCCTTCAAACAAGCTCATCAGCGCCGGAAGGATGGCGGATACAATGCTCATCAGCGGCTCTAAAAGCGATTGCAAAACGCCCATCAATGGGGTCAGCAGCGATTCAATTAGTTCGCCCAGCGGCTCCATCAGCTCTGCGATGAAGTCCATCATTTCCTCCAAGGGCTCCATCAAGTCACCGGTCAGCTCGCCCAGCACTTCCAAAACCGGGGCCAAAAGGCCGGATAACAGCTCCAATATGGGGGAAACGACCTCCATCAGCGTTTGGAGAATCGGAATCAGCATCTGCCCTACCGGGACAAGCACATCGTCTTGCAGCTTGCGCCCCATAGCTTCCAGCTGGTTTGTGATGTCGTCGTATTTGACCTCTTTGATGCCGTCCATCGCGCCCGCTGCGTCGTAAGCGCCGTCCTCAATAGAAGCAAGCTGGGAGATAACCTCCGGGCCTAAATCCTCCCACATCGTGCCAAACAGCGCCACGCCCGCCTGGTTCTGTGCCAGCGGATCTTCCATGTTTGCTAGGGCCTGAATGGTTTGATCGAACGCTTCCTTGGCAGTATCTCCACCGGCAGCAAATTTGGCAGCCATTTCGTCCGCATTTAGTCCTATGGCCTCAAAGCCCTGCTTTGTTGTTTCCGATCCGTCTACAACACGAACGCTAAGCTCTTTGACCGCATCGCCTATCTTGTCTAGGTTGAATGCGCCGGTTTCCGCACCCTTCTGCATGATTTTGAACATATCGTCCGCATCCAGGCCCACTTTTGCAAACTGCACGGAATATTCGCTGATGCTGTCCAGCAGTTCCCCGGAAAAATCCAGGCCGTTTTGTGCGCCGGCGGCAATCAGGCTCATAGCAGTATCGCCGTCAATGCCAAACTGCGTGACCATTGCGTTTGCGGCTCTTACGCTTTCCTGGATGTCGTAACCAAATGTATCCCGAAGCGCAAAGGCGCTCTCTGTGATGTTTTGCAGATCCGCTTCTGCCAAATCGCCCATCTGTTGGCGAACTGTTGCCATCGCACCGGCAACATCTTCAAAGCTCTCGCCGTAATTGTTTGTGTAAATATCGCGCAGCACATCTTCGTAGTCCGCCATTTCAGATTCTGCCAGCCCGGTAGATGCCTGCAGATCGTTCATCGCCTTGTTTAGGTCGTTGGCAGCGCTTACGCCCGCGACACCCAGCGCCGCAGCGCCAGCTCCTATGCCGAGCGCCAGGCCCTTGCCGCCCAGGCCGGAAAGCGCCTTTTTCAATTCGCCTGCGCTGCCTGCCACGCTACCCAGGGCGGATACGCCGTCGTTGCCCAAGTCAACCAGGCTAGAGGCCAAATCACCCGCCGCGCCTTTCACATCGCTAAGCTGGCTTTCCGCCTCATTTGCCGCGCTTTTCACCTCATCCAAACCGCCTGCGTCTATGCCGGAAAGCGCCTTATCCACATCCTTGGCGGCTTTCTCCGGCTTTGCCAGGCTTTGTGCGCTGTCGCCTGCGGCCTTGGATACCTCAGCAGAGGCTTCCTGCGCAGACTTTTTCACGGCGTCCCCGCCGCCCTGCGCCTTTTTCCGTATGGTCTGTTCGGCGCGGTTTAGGTCTTTTTCTAAATTGCTGTCGTCCGCCCGTACTTCATAAATGACCTTGTTTCCGTCTGCCATCGATTCACCTCCCTTATGCCTGCGCCATCCTCATCAACGCTTTTGCAAACGCTTCCATGGATTCCTTTGTGCGCCGTTCCCGCTCCGCCTGCGGCACCTTGAGCGCCACTTGCAGCTTGGCCCTGGAAAGCGCCTGCCTGTACTCTGCATTGTGCTTGGTCGGCTTTGGCATGGGCTGCGTGCGAATCTTGATGATCTCCATCATGCGGGTGTTTTCCGGCAAGCCTTTGAATAAATACAAAAAGGCCCACCAATGGAGCCTTCCTTGTTCCTTGAATAAATCCATGCCGTATGCCTGCCGGTAGGCCGCATAGATATATGGCGCATCCTGTATAAAACCAAACGATTTCTCGCTTCGTTTTTTCTCCTGTTCGTTCGGAAACAAAATCGTTTCCGCGATGTGCCGGACTACCCGGCCTTGATACGCTATATCGCCGCTTTTCCGCTTGACAAGTACGGCATAGGCATACATGACCTTTTCTTCCTCCGTCCTGTCCGCGTCGTCAAAGACAGACAGCACATCCAGTACGTTGTCAAAATACGGCGCGATTTCCAGCGTTTTTCCTTCAAATTCCACGGTATACGGCAGCGGATCACAGAGCCGCTGCGTCATTTCTTGCGTGCCTGCCTTTTGATTTGCTTGCGCGCTTGCGTCATTTGCTCTACCTTCTGCCGCTGGTACATCTGCATAGCAGGCAGCACAGTGTACAAGATGTACGGCAATATATCCGTTAGCATATCGGTATACTGTCCCTCATAAAATCGGAGAATATCCCCCGCTTCCCGTTCCCCGAACACGGCGGCAAACATCGCGATGACGGCATTTCCGTACGCTTCCAGGTTGTCCGGGTTTTTCTTGTCCTGCTGTATCGCCTTTTCCGCCTCGATCAGCGCCATTTGCGCCTTGCGGATCAGCGACGCGCTGCGCTCAAAATGGATGTTTACCGCAATGGTCAGCCGCTTGTCTCCGTCCTCTAGTTCCAGGGTATCTACAAATGGCCTTGTACGCTTTATTTTCATGCTTCCTCCCAAAAAATGCGGAAGGGGTACGCCCCCTTCCGTTTATTCCGTTTTGGCGACTACGGTCGCTTCCCCCTTTGCCGTCACGACAAAGGTGGATAGGTTCACCTGCGCCACCGTCACCTTTTGCCCGCTTGCGATGGTGTACTCCTGCCCGCTGACAAAATCGTTCCAGCCCGTGGTATCCAGCGCCTGGCCCACCGTTGCTTCCGGGGCCTCTGCGCCGTATTTATACACATATTTGTTGCCCACCGCCGGGACGGACGGCGTTACCGTCAGCAGCGTATCGCCCGCTGACGTGCCCGCTGCGGATTCTACCGTCAGCGCATCCGTCGGTGTGATGGTGGAAAGCACCGGCTTTCCGTTGATGCGGATCTCAAAGGAAACCGCGCTGCCGTCTGTGGTAGCGCCGCCCAAATCCGTTACGTTGGCAATCGTCACATCGGCGGTAAACTGATTGATCAGGTTATCCGCCGCCGGGACGGACACACGAATCTGCGTGTCGCGTTCCGCCATCAAGCCAAACTTGCGCGACGGGTTGAAGATCCATTCCTGGGCCGGGTCGCCCACGATTTTGCGCCCGGTGCAGGTATAGGCCGGTGCTTGGCCGGTCACATAGTTGCTGGCAAAGCCCTTGTTGCTCATAAAGAAATACTGCTGGATGGTTTCATTCAGCGCTTCTGTCAGGTTGTCAATGCCATTGCCGAACGCGGCCCAGGTCGGCGTTTGTGCCGTGGGCGCAATGTTCAGTTCGATTTGAATGGCATGTGTGACAAGCATATAATCTGCCATAGTTATTCCCCTCTATCATAAAATTTGACCCTAAGCGCAGAGCCATAGAGCCATTGGCCGCTTTCCTCCCGCCCTACATACTGCGGGGCCGTAGAGGTGCTTATATCCAAAATCTGAAAATTTTCGTCCTGCGGATACCATTTCCTTCGGGATAGGCTTTTGTGGATCGCCCCTAGCTGGCTTGATACCGTTTGCTGCTCCGTGTGCTTTCCGTTGAAAAGCAGGGGCATTTCCACCAGTGTGTTTTTGTCCAGGTATATCTCGCTTGGCGCACCACTGCCCCAGGTCATGCAAAGCCCGTTGTCCGGCGGCAGCGGGCCGATGATGATGCTTGCATACGGTGCTGTCTGCTGTGCCATGGCAATGACTGCCAGCAGGACGTCATCATATACGCTCATGGTTTCATCCCCTTTTCAAAGGCTTTTTGCGCCACGGTATCCAATTCGCGCTTGTAGGTGTTTACGCCCTTTTCCACCCAGTGCAGGGATGCCTGCGGGTTTTTGTCCTTGGAGGGCTTCCCCTCCTCATACACCCTGCGGGCGTATACGGTGTCCCAGATGGCAAGCCCGTCCTTGGGCCTGCTGGCAATCAGCGCGCTTTCCATCAATGTGCCTTGATCCTCGCGCACGAATATGTTGCCGTATGCAATCACGGATTCCGTCACCGCTGTTACCATGCTCTGCTTCCCCTTTTCCACCTTAGCGCGGATGCCGCCCATGTTTCGCAGAATCTTGACCGCCATCACACCAGCCCCAGCTCCACATGATGGACGCGAACAGCCGGCACATCCGGCACAATGTCCACTGTAACGACTTCATAGAAGCCGCAATTTTGCCCGGCGGCGTTGTATACCTCGCAGCGCATCGGTTTTCCCGCCCTTTCAGACTGCGCCGTGAGCGCCATGTAATCCAGCCGGGGCAGGGACGCTGTGCCGTCTACAAACAAGACAGAGCGCAGCACGACCTCCGTGTTGTCCTTCGTCTTTTTCACTTCATTGGTGGTTTGCAGGTGCACCCGGTTCACCTCGTAGGTCTCCCAGGCCGCTTTTTGCCAAACATCCAGGCCTGTGCATACCTTCAGCAGCATTTTGTCCGTCAGTAAAGCCCCGGGAATCGGTCTGAGCATACCGCCACCCTCCTTTCCAGCAAGGGGGTCTGTTCTAACAGCAGTGTGGCAAGCGGACTCAGCATCCTGGAGGCTGCCGTTGCGTTGGCGTCGGACGACCGCCCTCCGCCGGAAACGGAAACCTTGCCCACCGTAAAGGTTTGGCCGGTTTCCCCCGTGAGCACGGTTTCCAGGCCCTGCTGGGTAAAATACAATACCTGGGCTGCCGCTGCCTTTTGCACCAGCGTTTGGATACAGGCAGGCAGGGCGGAGAGCCCCCCGCCCTGGATGATCCTGTATTGTGTGATGCTGTCGATCAAATCGCTGGCTTGTCCGGCGTACACGAGAAATGCATCCTCCGATATGGGGGGCACTCCGTACAGCTCTGTATACTGTTCATAGGTGATGTACGCCATTTGCCCTCCTTACGCGCCGACGACCGCCGCTGCAGAGCCGGCCGCTACCGCCGTATTGCCCTTGGTAGTATTGACAAGCGCTACGGTGATGGTCTGGCCGCTGGCCGTTTCCAGTGCGCTGCCGTTTTGTACTGCCGTCCAGCCGGAAGTGCAGGCTTCCCCGTAATCGGGCAGGTCTGCCGACGCGCCGGATTTTGCCACATAGCCCATGCCGTACGGCGCGGGCAGCAAGCCGTTGATGACGGTATGCGTTGCGTCTGCTCCTGCGCTCGTGGTAAAGGCCACCGTGCCAAGTGCGGGCGCGCTGGCGATGTTGGCAAAAATGCCGGGCAAACGCTGGTTGAGGGCAAACACATCGTAATAGTAGCGCTCATAATACAGCCATTTGCCCTTGGTGGCCGCCGTGGGCGCGCTCATCATCGAGGTATCATAGACAACGGGCGCTACCAGGGACAACGGGTTGACCAGCAGCATGTTGATTTGCTTGGCCCCGGCTGCCGGTGTCCAGCCCTGCGTAAAGTCGTATGCCGTCATCATAATATCGCCCGGCACTTCCTTGATAAGCACGCCGTCGAGCTTGCCGACGTTGCGGTCTACATTGCGGATGCCGGTATCTGCCTGGATAAAGCGGGTAATGCCCGCCGCCTCCTTCAACAGCTTGTACGCATCCGGCGTCATATAGGCGGTCAGCTGGTCGCGGTTGACGCGCTGGTTCACCATATACGCCAAATATCCGTCCCAGGTGGATAGGATATTGTCGGCGGTCAGGCTGGTGGAATCCACGCTGCCAAAGCCAATCGCGGCGTCTGCTGCGGCCTGGGCCGCATAGGCGTCCATTTCCGGGATTTTCTGAAACTGGTTGAAGGTTTCCGTGATGTTGGCAATGGTCGCCACCATGTTGGTTTCCTGGATGTCCATCGGGTCTACCAGGGTATCCCACTCCCTATCCATGCGCATGGTCAGGGGCTGCATTTCATTGTTCCAGTTGCGGGTGAATACGCCGTCGATCCTGTCTCTGTCCACAGCGCGCGCCCCGCTGGTAGACATGCTCGGCACCATGACGGTCTTGCCGTTTGCAGGCTTGTATTTCGTGCTGTTCGGCCCGTTCCAGATTTCATTAAAATAGGACAAATACGGGTAGGCGTTCGCAAGCTCTTTTGCGTACTCTACGGCGTAGTTGACCGGTTCTTGTGTAAAAGCCATGTGTTATTCTCCTTTCGGCCTGCCAAAACTCCAATAGTCGCCAAAGCTGGGGCTTTGCTTGCCCTGCGGCATAGAGCCCTCCACTTTTGCACCGAACTGCGGGGTTTTGGGCGGCTGCTCTGTTTGTTTGGGTGTAAAATATTCTTCATACTGCTCCGCGATGTGTTCTAGCTGCTCGGGGATGGGCTTTGCCTGTTCCCCGCGTTCCAGCATTTTGTATACTGCCTCGCGGAATTTTGGTTTTACCGAGGAAAACTCATCGCCGCTTAAAGCCCGGAGCATATCGCGCTCCTCCGCCACGGTTTTGTATGCCTCGGTTTGGGTCACATCGCCGGGCGCATCTTTCTTTGCGTCCTCCAATGCGTGGTTGATCTGTTCCTGCACCTCGGATTTCGGCAGATAGTTGGCAGCCAAAGCCCTGTTGCTTTCCGTCATCAGATACTCGATCTGCTCGTCCGTCAGCCCTTTTTCCTTGAGCACAGTCCGTTTGAATAACGCCATTTTTCCGTCCTTTCTTTTCCGCCCTCAGACGCGGGGCGCTGCGTTCTTTTCCGCCGTTACGCTGGGCGAAGTAGCAATAAAAAAAGCGCCGGCGGGCGCTTTGCTTATTCTGTTTTTATTCATCGTCCATCTCGCTGTCCTGCGCGCCGGATGGAAATTGCGCTGTCGCCGCTTGCAGCATCGCTTTAAGCGACGTTTCCAGCGGCCGTGTAATGTTCTCCTCTTGGTTGTCCATCATCGTGCGCACAATGGCCTGCGCGCCTTCCAGCGTGCGGCACATTTTCTGGCAGTCAATCACCGTTTGCCTCCTCCTTCTCCGTCTTTTTCTTTCTGGGTACCGCCTTTTTCTTCGGCGTTTGCCGCGGGGCCAGGTAGGCCCTGTATGCTTCTGTGGTCATGGATACGCCGCACTTTGTGCAGTGCACCCCGTCCGCCTTCCCGATAAACGTGTGCTTGCATGATTCCTTCATGGTTTCCCTCCTAAACATTTGCATCAAAAAACCACCCTCATTGGGGTGGTTTCATTCTTTTATTTCCTCAAACTTTTCTGGGGGATAAAGATAATCCTCCCCAGAATCGTCTTTGATTCTGTACCATCCTTTTTCTATCGAAATAACCTCATAGGTTTTCCCTTGTGTCAGCATCAAAAATTCTGTTTTCCCATTCCATTTAACTTTCATCTTCCCACCTCTTTACTCTAAATTTGACCTTCCCTACGGATTCTTCTTGAAACCAATGTACCTCCGCCGGTCTTTCTTCTCCATAATAGTCGATCATACCATGCCCTTTGACATGCTGCCATTTATCAGGGCTTCCTCCTAACTGTTCGGCAAGGCCCTCCCCAACACCAGGGTGTAATGGATGTTTTGTTCCTTTTCCAGCAAATACTTTTATGTCTTGAATATATGTTCCCTCTGCAAAGTGGAAATATTCTCCTGTACTCGGGTCTAATATATCGTAATTCTTTGATTTTGCCCCGACGCTTCTTCCTACATAGAATCCATACTTCTTGGACGCTAGGTTTGCTTTGCTGCTTACATTTTTATTATACTCGAAAACCTGGGTTCTGTCTGTCCTTTTTGTCCGTCCTGTCATCTTGCAAAACGCATTGTATTTTCCCTGTTTTTCCTTGATTCTGACAGACAGCGCCGCAAACCCTTCCATATCGCCCGCCGCTTCCATCATGGCAGCCCGCTGCTTTGTATAGCGGATACTGCGTTCCAAAGCCCGCTGCTTTTGGGACAGCGCATAGGCCCTGTCGTTTTGCTCTTTGTTCTGTTTGGCTCTTTCGCGCGGAATCGTCACCCCCGGAATCACCGGGATTGGATGGTGCCCGCAGTTGATGCCAAACAATCCTGCCGGCTTTCCATAGCTGGTAGAGGATACCGGCGCATACCTGCGGCGTTTTCCCTCTCCGTCCGTGAATGTGCCGCCGCTATTGTTCCAGGTAAAAAAACGGCCTTGGTACGGATAGCACAAGGGCCGCGCGCCGCTATGCCTGGATACCTGGAAAATCTCCGCCCCGTAATCCTCCTGCCGGATCTTCACAGCTTCTATGGCGGTATTGTGTACCGTGGTGCGCACCGTCATATTGACGTAGGCTTCCGGCGTCCACTTTCGCCCTGCCTTGTCATAAAAGCCTGTGATGCCTTCCTTGTGGATTTGCCCCAGCGCCTCCCGCAAGGCCTGTGTGCGCGTTGCTGTGCCGGTTGCAACACGAGCTGCCTGGGTATCCAGGGTTTGCTGCACAGCACGCATCTGCCGTTCGATGTGCGCCGTATTCGCCACAACCTTCCGATACTGTGCCAGGGTACTTTGCAGCATGTTGGTATTGACCAGGTTTGTTTTGTCCACCGCCTGCGCTTCCAGCGCCTGCAAGGCCTGCATCACGCTTTCGCTCGCTAAGACCCCTTGAGAGGGCGGCGCGGTGACTGCCCCTTTTTCCACGCCCTCCTGCAGCGCTTGCTCCACATCCTCCGTCGCCCACAGCGCCGCGTTTTCTATTGCCTTTTGTATCTCCTCCGGCGCAAGGCCGGTAAGGTTTGCGATGATCTCTACGCTTTCCTGTGTCAGTTGCCCCAGCTCTGACAGCTTTTGCAGTTCCCATTGCTCAGTGGCAAGGGCCTTGCCGCTTTTTAAGTGCTTGGCCAGGTTTACCAGCAGCGCGTCCACCACGTTGCTGTATATCTGCTCTACCGGCTCTGACAGCGTTAGGATCTGCTGCGGTGTGATCTGCGCCATCAGCTTTCATCCTCCGCCTCGCTTTCCCGTTCCTCCTGCGCTTCCGGCTCCTCATTCGGGTTCATGCCCTCTTGTGCATTCGCCTGTGCAAAATCAAACGCCTCTGCGGATACGCTGCCTTCCTGCTTAATCTCCTCTAACTCCTGCACCGCTTCCTCCTCGGTATACCCCAGCTTTTCCATCAAAAAGCGCTTTTTGCTCATCAGCCCGTTGTTTGCCAGCAAAATGCCCTCGTTGATGTTTGTCTGCCGATCCTGCAAAATGGAATCGTCGAACACCACCTTGGTTTCCCAGCCAAGCGCCGCTAGGGCTCGGATGCTTGTCCCGTTCCAATGCACATCATATAAGCTTGCCACCTGCACAATGGCGTCCACCACCTGATTGATGGCTGTTTTTACCTGCAGTTGGTTCCCTTTGATGGTCTTGTATGTCTTGCTGTTTTCGCTGATAACCTCTGTGGCCGTCTTTAGGCCCTGTGCCCTGTCAAAGGTAAAGGTGCCGGCGGAAAAGCCCACCTGTAAACAAAGGATAGAAAGCAGCGCGTTGATGGCCTGTTCATGCTCGCCCACCCGCAGCGAAACGGTGTTGTCCTGTATTTTCAGCGCGTCTGTATCGTCGGATTTCAGCGCCACATACGCTTCATCCGTCGCATCGAAAAAGCGCCGTACTTGATTTGTCACCGGGTCCTGCACAGTGCGCAGACATTGTGCCGGTACGATGATGCGCTTTCGCCCCAGGCGAAACTCCTGCACAAAGCTGTCATAGCAAATATCCAGTGCCTTAAGCGTGCTCAGTGCGTTGGCATAGATGGATACGCCCAGCGGGGAATCGTCGTCCAGGTTGTTGGCAATCGCCGGCCGGTAATAGGCGAACAGCGAGGTGGAAAGCCCTTGCAGCGGCGTTTGCTCGTCCAAAAACGGGTACGCGGCGCTCAGCGGATAGCGAAAGCCCAAAATGTCCTGCGGCTCTTTGGCGCTGCTCTGCTTGTATTCCGAGCGGTACGCCTCATTGCTGATCCAGTAGGTCAGCCCGTCCCACTTGTGCCATTCCAGCCGGGTGTAATAATAGCCGTCCTTGGCCTGCCTGCTGATGAATACGCCGTCCGTCACCTTTGCATTGTCCCAGGCCGTAGGCACGAACTGATCCGCCATGCAAAAGCCCAGCCGGATGCCGCCGCTGCCCGGGATTACGTTTCCCTCCCCGTCCCGCTTTTCCTCATACCATACCTTGATTGCGCCGCCGCCCAGTGCCAGCACTTGCTCGATGTGCTCTTGCATCTTTGTCCAAAAGCCATTTTTTATCAGCACATCATGCACAAATTCATCCAGTAGCTGGCTCTCGCCTGTATCCTGAGATACGCTGATTTCGCATTGCTCGCTCCAAATCAAGCCCGCCAATTCCGCGCAGATCGCTTTGGCCGTGTCCATGCGTTCTAAGTCCCGTTCGCGAAGCGCATCCTTGACCGTCGGCGCACTGATCCTGTGCCATGGCTTATAGTACCCCCGATACAGGTATTTCCAAATGAATATGCCAAAGTAATAGAACTGATTGAACGCCGGCACGCCGCCCACTTCAAAGATGTCCTTAAGCTCCTTTGCCATGCCTGTCTTTGCCTTTGCCAGCTCCATCCAGCCCTTCACCCTCTCTTTCATTCTTTCAAACAAAGGCCCCTCACACCGCCTTACAATACATAATTTTATATAATTTTATATCTAATTTTCGATTATCCGCATAAACACTATACTTTCAAGTATTTT
>OFMJ01001725.1_pt1 | contig 15367 bp, 17 predicted proteins | sample 1541801 | NCBI WGS metagenome assembly OFMJ01 (sample SAMN04209234, study PRJEB22552) | human gut metagenome | biome: gut; material: feces | host: Homo sapiens | place: USA: Oklahoma
TAAGCAAGCTCTGCGCCCCGGGGAGGGGATGTTTGTTCTTATAGGGAGTTCGGTACACCCGGCTGGTATTTTCTGCCTGGCGCTCCCCAAAAACACCGCTCCACAGCGCTCTTCTCTTGCGTCTATTCACAAAACGCCCTGTTTCATCCGCTGCCGCACAATAAAAAATGACGAAAAAGGCTGGATATATCCGAAATAATGCGTTAAAATGTGTATAAATTATGTATGTGTTTAGGCCATGATGTGCCAGATACAGGGGGGAAAAAGCATATGAAACACAAGTTTACCATTGTCTCAGCTTTTCTATTCTGTCTGTCCTTAGCTGTTGCCGGGTGTGGCGCCAAAGATCCGTTTGCAGGCTTTGAGGTGCCGGGGTATCAGGCCGCGCCGGATACCATTTTTACGGACGATACCGCCGCCAACGGGCTGGAAGGCTCCGCCATGTATGTGGATGCCACTGTGGGGGCATCGGGCAAAATCGGCGAGTATGACAGCCTTACCTTTACCACCAGCAAAGGCGATCTTTCTCTGATGGATTCCGCCTTAGGCAGCAACTGGGCTTCTCTGGAAGAGGGACAAAAGATCCGTGCCTATTTCTTTTACCTTGGGACAAGCCCCATCACCCAAACGCCTTCCGGCATGTTTGTCTATGGCATTGACCCTGCCAATATACCGGCAGAGCCGCCAACTATTTTGGCTACCATGTACGATATTTTAGGCGACGGCGGCGCTGCCGGCCATCCTACTGCTGCCCCCACGCCTACGCCAGAGCCTACCCCAGCGCCCACGCCTACCGTATTTGAGGGCAAAGGCGATAAGATCTTAGAGGATATCAATCTAAACGGCCAGATGTGCACGGTGCATTTTACGACAAAGAGCAGCCGCCATACCGCCGTTAAGTTCCATCCTGCATCCGGCAGCTACGATCTGCTTGTCAACACCGTCGACCCGTATGACGGCTATACCCTCATCATGGAATCCGGGCGCCTGGAGATCACCTGCAGCGGCAGCTGGACAGTAGAGATCGCACCGCTGAGCACCACCGACCAAACCTCGTTTTCCGGCAAAGGCGATTTTGTAACGCCGATTTTGAAAGCACCCGTCGATGCCTGGAAGATCACCCATTCCGGCAAGAGCAACATCATCGTCAAACAGATCGGCTCCACGGACAGCGATCTCCTCGTCAATGATATCGGCGCCTACGAGGGGGAGGTCATCTCCACCATATCTGCCGGGGAAAATTGCTTGTTTGAAATTCAGGCTGACGGCGCATGGACCATCGAGCCGCTTTCCTGATCAGCCGCAGCAGCAAAAAGAGCCCTTTTCGGGCTCTTTTTTTGTGCGTTTACCAGCGCGCCCGGCCATGCCGCACGTCCACATGCGTAAACGAAGCGTATTTGCCCACGCCGCCGTCGGGGTTCAGCCGGTTGGCAATGTCATATACCTGTGCCGCCGTCATGCCTTCCACGCGGATGTCCGCTGCCTTGGCCAGTAAATGCTGGCTCAGCGGCGCGCCGCCCACCTTCTTGTTGTAGGCGTCCGTGCGGTACCCGCTGTTGATGATGACAGCGCGGTTGCCGCAGGCCGTGCGGATCTTTTCCAGCAGCGCCATCAGCTGGCCGAGGTTGGCGTAAAACTTGGCGGGCACCTCCGTACCGTCGTGGCACTGAAACTCCGAAACCTTGAAATGCGCGGACTTTGGCGCCTCGCTGCCGGATGCCTCCGCATACAGCGCCGCCCAGGTATCCGGGCCCACGATGCCGTCCACCGCAATGCCGCCGGCTTTTTGCAGAGCCTTTACCGCCGCCTGCGTTTTGCTGCCGAAAATGCCGTCCGCCGTGCCCGCTTGAAAGCCCCGGGCGTTGAGCTCGTTTTGCAGGCCGCGGACCTTGGGGCCCCTTGCGCCTTGCTTTAGCACGCCGTCCACTTCCAGCGAATCCCAGGTGTCCGGGCCAATGATGCCGTCCACCGCAATGCCATAGTTCTTTTGCAGCGCGCGCACTGCCTTTTCGGTGTTTTCTCCGAAAATGCTGTCGGCGTTGCCCGCCTCGTATCCCTTATGGTTCAAAAGCTGCTGGGCGGTCTTGACCGCCTCGCCCCTGTCTCCTCTGCGAATGGTTTTCATTCTGTTTCCTCCTTTGTGCGCGCCCCTATCGGGGCCGTTATATCCTATGCGTCCGCCCAGTGGGCGGTACCTTGTCCGGCCTGTCCTAGGGTGTTCAGCGTATTTTCTGCCCCGGGGATGGGCCTAGCTGCCAGGCCATCCTTCGCTTCTGCCCAGTGGGCGGTCCCTTGCCCGGCCTGTCCTAGGGTGTTCAGCGTATTTTCTGCCCCGGGGATGGGCCTAGCTGCCAGGCCATCCTTCGCTTCTGCCCAGTAGGCGGCGCCTTGCCCGGCCTGTGCGTTTGTACTAAGCCTACCCTGTGCCCCGGGGATAGGCCTTGGCCTTGCCCCCTCTCCTTCATCCGCCCGGTAGGCGGGGCCTTGCCCGGCCTGTCCTAGGGTGTTCAGCGTATTTTCTGCCCCGGGGATAAGCTGCTTATCTGCCGCCATCCATTCTTTTCTGCCCAGTAGGCGGGGCCTTATCCGGCCGGTTCCCGGGTGCTGGCCTGCTTTCTCTCCCGGGACCGGCAGCGCCCGTGTCAGTTTCCCATTTACAGGCCCCATTTGCAGGCTCGTCCGCTTTCTCCTTTTGTTCTGTGGTGCTTAGGTACCAGGCATGCTATAATGGGGCTCGAACGATGCAAAGGAGCGAGATTCCCATGTTTGCCAAAAAAGCAAAAAGCACCGCCTTGGTGCTTCTCAACGATGCTGTGCGCCGCCTGATGCCGGGCAAAAACCAGGAACAGCTGCGCGCGCTCTCCGCAGTGCCGGATTTTCAGCAGTCGCCCGCCTACGCCGCGTTTTGCCAAGCGCTGTGCCGCGATGTGCTGCTGGATGTGCGCCGCCAGCTTGCCTTCAAATCCCCCTCCCATGCCCGCACGCTGGAAAAGCTGGTGGCCCGTCCCGAATTGCTGTATCATGAAAGCGTGCTGTCCCAGCACGGCGTGTACACCTTTCCGCTGCTGTTCGGCCTGCTGTTTTTCTCGCTGACCCGCCGCACGCCCGCCTTAGAGGACCTCTCCGTCGTGCAGCAGTATTTCGATAAGTTTCTCTGCGAGCTGGCGCAACAGGCATGAAAAGCGCCGGCGGCCCGGCCTTTTCCCGCCCATGCTTTGCACCGCCCGTTTCCCCCGGCCCGCAGGCAGCGCAGCGGCTCCATCGGCGTCAAAGCCGGCAAGGCCTTTCATTCTTTCTATCAAAAAGCCGCCCTATGGGCGGCCCTTTTCTTTGCTTGGTTTCTTGATTTCCTGCTTTGCCTTTTTCATCTGCTTGATGACCTGATTGCACATCACAGCGGCCCCAGAGGCCAAAATGCCCTGCATCACGCCCTGTACGCCGCCCTCCACCAAAAAGCCGAATACCATCCCGATCCCCGCCAGAAAGACCGGGATCAGGCAGTCCGGCACGGCCTTGACGCGCTTTAGCACCGTGCCCAGCACATACAGCGTCAGCACGACGATGTGCATATCCTCCTGCAAGGCCTGGCTGATGAGCTCTTCCATCGGCGCTCGCCTCCTACGCTATACCCTATGCGTGCCGGCCGGCGCGTGTGAGCGCGCATGGAGACGGGCGACCGCAAGCAAAGGAGAGCATGCTTCCACGGCCTGTCTCGCCCCATGCCTAACGCCCGCCATCCGCGCGCCTGCAAGGCAAACGCCCCGCAGCAGGCAGGGCGGTATATCAAGCGCCGCCCTTTGGCAACGCAGGGCTGCCAGGCCTCCCCGGGCTTGTTTTTTTTTACCGCCTGTGCGCGTTCTGCAATACCAGGTCCTTGACCTTCAGCAGCCGCGTGTTGTTGGCCCTGTCGTTTTCCTCCAGCTGCATGCGGATGCGGCGCTGCGCCTGCTCCAGGTTCGGGATCAGCACATGCTCCAGCGCCCCTACCCGCCGCCGCGTGCGCTCGATCTCCCGCCCCAGGCGCCGGAGGTTCTCCTCCGTCTCTGCCAAAGCCAAAAGCTCGGGCCACAGCGCGCAAAGCTGCGCCATCCCCTCTTTTAAGCCCGCCGTTTCCAGGCACAGCGCCGGCTGCGGCGGGGCCTGCCCGCGCAGCGTGCACAGCGGCGTGCCCATCGCCTTTATCTGGCCCGTTTCCACGGTAAGCGGAGCGCCCGGCCAGCACAGCGCCGCAAAATACGCAGCCTCCCCCAGCTCCGCCCGCGCCGCCGCCATGGCCCTTCCATACGCCGCCAGCCCCTTTTGCACCGTCTCCCGCTGCCGCCCGGCCTTAGAGGCCAGCGCCAACAGCCGGCGCATCAGCTCATCCCGCTTATCCTTGAGCAGCCTGTGCCCGCGCCGTGCCGTGGCTAGCTGTCGTTTGATGCGGCCCAGCTGCATGCGCGTGGCCGGCGTCATCGGCCCCGCCATTTACGCTTCCTCCTTTTTCTCGTCGTAATAGCGCGCCAAAAGCTCAGGCTTGATGCGCACCAGCTCCTGCCTTGGCAGCATGCGCAGCAGCGCCCAGCCCAGATCCAGCGTCTGCTCGATGCTGCGCTCCGTTTCAAAGCCCTGGCCCAGGTATTGCCGCTCAAACGCCTCGGCAAAGGCCGCGTAGGCGCGGTCGGTCTCGGTCAGCGCCGATTCGCCCAGCACCACCATCAGCTCCGCCGCGTCCCGCCCCCGGGCATAGGCGGCAAATAGCTGGTTCATGGTGTCGGCATGGTCCTCCCGCGTCTTGCCCGGGCCAATGCCCTTGTCCTTGAGCCTGGAAAGCGAGGGCAGCACGTCGATGGGCGGCTGGATGTGCTTTCGCGCCAGCGCCCGGCTCAGCAAAATCTGCCCCTCGGTGATGTACCCCGTCAAGTCCGGGATGGGGTGGGTCTTGTCGTCCTCCGGCATGGTCAAAATCGGGATCATGGTGATGCTGCCCGGCCGGCCCTCGATGCGCCCGGCGCGCTCGTATAGCTGCGCTAGGTCCGTGTACATATACCCCGGGTACCCGCGGCGGCCCGGCACCTCCTTGCGCGCGGCCGACACCTCGCGCAGCGCCTCGGCGTAGTTGGTCATGTCCGTGAGCACCACCAGCACATGCAGCCCCCTGTCAAACGCCAGGTATTCCGCCGCCGTCAGCGCCATTTTGGGGGTAGAAAGCCGCTCCACCGCCGGGTCGCCCGCCAGGTTCAAAAATACCGCCGTGTGCGAAAGCGCCCCCGTGCTTTCAAAGCTGTCGGTGAAATACTGCGCCTGCTCAAAGGGGATGCCGATGGCGGCAAACACCACCGCAAACCCCTCGCTTGCGCCCCGCACCTTGGCCTGGCGCACAATCTGCGCCGCCAAACGCGCATGCGGCAGCCCGCTGGCGGAAAAAATGGGCAGCTTTTGCCCGCGCACCAGGGTATTCAGCCCGTCGATGGCGGAAATGCCGGTCTGGATGAATTCCTCCGGGTACCGCCGCGCCACCGGGTTGAGGGGCGCGCCGTTGACATCCAGCACCTTGTCCGGAATCAGCGGCGGCCCGCCGTCTATCGGCCGCCCCAGCCCGTCAAACACACGGCCCAAAAGCCCCGGCGAAGCGGGCAGCACCATCCCCCGCCCGGCAAAGCGCACCCGGCAGGTCTCGGCGGACAGCCCGGCTGCGCTTTCAAACAATTGCACCAGCGCATACCCCTCCGCCGCCTCCAGCACGCGGCACAGCCTTGTTTCCCCGCTGGGCAGCAGGATCTCCCCCATCTCATCGTACGCCGCCTGTTTTACGCCCTCCACCAGCAGCAGCGGCCCCGCGATCTCACGGATGCGTTTGTATTCTGTCGGCATCTAGCTCTCCTCCTTTGTCGCCGCGTCTGCCAGCTGGCGCTGCAGCGCCGCCAATATGCGCGCCGCCTCCGCCCGGCTTTTTTCCTCCGGCACGCGCTTGTAGCGCGCAATGTCCTCGCGCACCGGCAGCGCGGCCAGGCGCTCTATGTCCGCCCCCTGTTCCGCAGCGGCCAGCGCGCCGTCATAGTACGCCAAAATCAGCTGCATCATGCGCCATTGCTTAGCGGGGCTGGTGTAGGTGTCCACCTCGTCAAACGCCGCCTGGTGCAAAAAATCCTCACGGATGGAGCGCGCCGCTTCCATTTTGATGCGGTCCTGCGGGGCCATGGCGTCCATGCCCACCAGCTTTGCCACCTCCTCCAGCTCCGCCTCCTCGCTCAAAAGCGAAAGCATCCGCCGCCGCGCTTCGCCCCAGCCGGGGTGCACCTCTTTTTCAAACCACGGCGCCAATTCGTCGGCATACAGCGAATAGCTCGTCAAATAATGGATGGCGGGAAAATGCCGCTTGTACGCCAGCGCCGCATCCAGCCCCAAATCTACTTTTACGCTCAGAGTCCTGCCATACGCTGCCGAAAAGCCTTCCCCCGTTACCGCATCTATCATAAAAGTATAGCAGTTATCCTCAGGCCTCCGGGTTGTGCCGAACCTCACATCACCGCTCCAGAACGCCCTGGGGAAGGTTTCCGTTCCATTATCATAGCCCATATAAACCGTGGCTCCGTCCAGCCTGACCTCAAACAGCCTCCATAAAAGCTGCGCACCGATTTCCGCCGCTTCCTCCTGGGTCAGATCATTTTCCGCGGGCTTTTTATCCCGATAATATTCCAGCGGATCCGAAACTGCCGTATAGCTGGCTTTGCTGTAGCCTTCCGGCGCTGTCTGGCTCTGTGCCGCAGCCGGAAGGTTATATACGGTGGGAATCCGCTCCGTCCTTCCCATATCGGTGCCGCTGCCGCCTCCGCCATGCCGCTGAACATGGCCGCACAGCCGCATACAAGGGCAAAAGCGCCTGTCACGGCGGCCAGAATTCCTGCTCCCTTATTTTTTCTCATTTTTCTTTCCATCCTGTTTTTCCCAACTTTTCTGTTCTCTCTCATTTTCTTTTCCTGCCTTTCTTTTTTACGGCGATACACTTTTCATAAATTGCCCTGTGCCGTCTCTGCTGCAGCGGATGGAACAGGCGGTTCAGCAGCGCTATCAGGCAAAGGGAGAGTAAAAGCGAAAACACACCGCCGCATAAAAAAAGCAGATTTTTCATTTCTCTCCAGTTCTTATAAATATCCTTAAGGCTGTATTTATAGATGAGGGAATAGTCCTCATAGGGCTGGGGAAAGCACCCCTCCACATAGAGGAAGCCGTATTCCCCGGTTTCTTTTTTTCCTTCACCATCCGTATTTCCCGCTGGCCGCTCTTCTTCAGGCTGGGCGCCGGCGCATTCTCCGCATCCTTCCCTGTCCGCTTTGTTTCATCGGAATACAGCAGCTGGCCGCCATGATACAGATAAAGCGACCTGTGCCCGTCCTGCCTGAACTGTGTATAGGGCTGCATCAGTTCCTCCATATTATAGTTCCCGCCGTTTCCCCGGCTGTCCAGCGCCTGCATGTCCCTGGCCGCGGAGGTGAGAATCATATAATGCTCCGACAGCGCCATTTCCTTCTGTACATCCAGTTTTTCATGCCAGAAAACCACCGCCTCCCGTATCTCTGGTATTTTGCTCCATTTAAAAATACATCAAGCGATACATCAAACAGCTTTCCTGTCATTTTTGATGAAATAAAAACGCTCACAGCTATCAGCCCCGCTAAAATAACGATTGCGAAGGGTGAATTCACCACATTGTAAATACCTGTAAATTCCCGGCTGGATGCACCGCGGAAAATATCCGCACACAAAAAGATGGCAATGACGGCTGAACAAAGGCTTTTTACAAGGATTTCCATATCCCAGTAAAGACTTGCCATACCTGCCCCTGTTGCGCCGCTGTTATCTGAAACCTGATCGCGAAGCTCCCTTATTTCAGGCTCCTCCATATTCATATATGGCAGTCTGTGGCCTTTCTCATTCAATCGTATTTCATGAGATGTAAAAAGCTGATGATAACCGACATCTATTCTTTTTTTCATATAAGAGGACAAAACCGTCAGCACCAGGCCGGCGGTAACTGCAACTAATATGTAGAAGGACAGTATTTTTATCCCGCTCTCCGGTAAGTTCATTGATAATACGCGATGACATATAAATCGGCACATATGGTGTCAGGGATACAATAAAAGAATTTAAAATTACCAGCTGCATCTGTCCGTGCAGAATGGAATCAAATTCTCTCAGGCCGCGAAATAAGCCAATTTGGCAAACCATTCGCCAAGTCCTGTAATCGCGGCAAAATAAAGGACAAAATCACCGATAGTTATGTGTCCGCCCAATACCATATATATCAGATAGGCATAAGCCCCGCCGTCTCTTATAAATACCAATACAATATTAACCAGGTCCAGAATAAACTGGCGATCTGCGATTCTTTTTTGTATCCGGATATTATCCTCTTTTGCCTTAAGCGCCATAGCCCTCAGCCAGCCCGTCATTGAATAGATCCTGATATCCTTTCCTATATCAAGGCCTCTGGTCCTGTAGGCAATATAATTAAGCTTTCTGCCTGCCTTTGCAATATCATCCTTTGACGCCTGCTTTATTTTTTCCACATAAAGCGTTCCCCCAAGATTAATCAGATAGAAAACAATAAGTATGGGAACGGTAAGCGGATGCAGCTTCATGATAACTGTGCTGTATGAAATAAATCCTGCCGTATTCATAAGCATTGCGGAAAATCGCGGAAAATATGTCCCCAGCCCTCCTCTGTTCCCATCTTCCAAAGCTGCGCGCGCCTTCTCGGCCTTTTGTTTTCCCTCTTCCGATGTAAAAGCTTCATAATCCATATCGGCTGCTTTGTTCAGCCATATGCGCTGCATATGGGTAAGGACAAAAGCATTCGCACAATGCGCTGCTGTGTTGCGTGAATAAAGCTCTATAATAAACATTGCGGCCAGAATTAAGGTAATAAAGATAATGGTCATGGTAAATTCTTTGATATCTGCCGGCCTCTGAATTGCATCCAAAACAATTTTGGGTGAATAAATCGTGACCAGAGAAACCATTATTTTCGCCGGAATCTCCAGAAAAGATATTATGATGCCGCTTATACTAAAGCGCTTCAGCTCATGAAAGATATATTTTAAATTACTGAATAATGAATAGCTTCCTGTTCCCCGCATACCTTTATAACTCCATATCCATAAATTGACTGACCCCTGAAGCAACTGCCATATTTTACTGTATTTAAACTGATGACTGGTTTCCAAAACAACCAATAAGGTTTTTATCGTTCCTGTGTTCCTATGGACATTCTCCTGAATCAAAGGTGCCATACTAAAAAAGAGGCGGCACCCAGGTTGGACAGCCGCTGTTTCCCCCTGATTGGATACCGCCTCAAATTATTGATTGCCATTTACTGCGTATAGCCGAGTGACAATCCGGATTCTAATTTTAACGAATACAAAGTTTACTATTTCTTTATATGGCAGAAATTCCACCTAAAAACAGATTACTGCAAAGGATCCGAACTGGATTTTCTTTTCAGTTCCTCTATACACCTAAGGGCTTCCGCATATTTTGCTTTTTCTCTTTCCAGCTCTTCTTCATGCCGTTTTCTTTCTGCTTCCAGTTTTTTCTCATTTGCCTCAAGCGCAGCTGCCTGCGCGTCAATCGTCTCCTGCATCTCGTCAATCATATACTGCACTGTATTACGATCCAGTTCCCGCAATTCCTTTGAAAACATACCCATCACCTTTTCCATATTCCGGCAGAGTTCATAAATATCATCATACATCTCCCTGAACATCGGGTATTTATCTATCAGTTCAATTATCCGTTCCGGATCCTCGGAACTGAAAAACATTAACCACGCATCCAGTTCATTCTCTATGCTTTTATTTTCCATGTTTTTACGAAAAATGTCAAGCGTAATGAAGATAAAGTTCTGCAGAAGCTCAACTTCCAGACCTGTATCAAAGCCCCAGTAGGATTTATGCAGGTGTTTTCCCAAAACAGCATGAAATTCTCTTGCGCTTTTGTCAAACAAAACGATTATGTATACGTTTTTGATATCCTTATAGCTGAACTTCTGCTTTGTCCTGTTTTTCTCATCCCGTACCCTTTTGTACTGCCTCAGCAGCAAATCCGCGGAATAACAGGCGCTGCGTTCTCCGGGAAAGGAATAGCCTATTTTCTGGATTTCCACGTTTGCCAGGCTTCCGTCTTCAAACTCCACCACAATATCCGTGATCAGCAGCGTATTCTCATCGGCAATCCTGCTGCCGTCGTTGGGAATCACCTGCCGGATCGTTACCTTTTTCCCAATCAGCAGCGACAGAAACCGGTTCAGCCTGCCAGGCGTATACTCCGGGTTCATGACCTCTTTAAAAAAAGAATCATAGAGGATTTTAACCCCCTTCATCCCTGTACAGAAATCAAGGAATTCCTCCTGCTGCTCCGGCTTCCAGCCCGTGAATACCGCATACAGTCCGCTGTTTTCGCCAATCTCCTTTAACACCTCCTTTCGTTCCCTGATGAGCGGGAAATAATTCCTGAGCTTATTTGCCATAAATGCTCCTCCTGTCTTCAATTGTTGTCATTTACGGATTTTTGCTTCGAAAAGAAGCGCCGAAATGAAAGACCGGCCTGAACGGCCTGTTATTACAGCAGCGTAGATACTGCTGTGTGACGGAATTATAATAACATATCTTTTTAAACATGGCAATACAAAAAGTCCGTATTCTCATTCCGTTACCAGAATCAAAATACGGACCTTTACGTTTACTTTCCAGTATCCTGAATTACATCACCGTCTCCATCTGCGCGCACATCAGCAGGAAGGCGCCAACTCCATGCAGATCGTTTACTGAAGTGGGGCGCTCACAATAATGCCTGTAATCCCCCACGCCGGTTCCGATGCACACGCCGCCCACCAGGAGATCCTCTCCCTCCCAGGCCAGAGAATGGATAACCGCTTCATACCCTTTGACGGCCTGTTCCAGGTACTGCTCCGGCAAAATCCCCTTATGCACCGCTTTTACAATGGCGGCCGTATACAGACAGGAGCATGAGGTTTCCAGCCAGTTGCCCTCTTTTCCGCCTTTATCCACTACCTGATACCAGCGGCCGTCTGCAGACTGATAACGGCAGACAGCCTCCAGCAGATTACGCACCAGGGCACACAGCTTTTCATACTGCGGGTGGGAAGGCTCCATAAAATCCAGTTCGTCCAGAATGGCAACCGGCACCCAGCCTATGCTTCTCCCCCAGAATTCATGAGACAGCCCTGTTTCCTGATCCGCCCAGTCCTCACGATGGGAACAGTCCCATGCATGATACCACAGGCCGGTCTTGTCATCCCTTGTTTTTTCCTCCATGAGAAGCGCCTGCTTCGCAGCAAGTTCCAGATATTCCGGCTGCCGGAACCTGACGGCATATTCCGCACAAATCGGTCCGGCCATATACAGGCCGTCCAGCCACATCTGTTCCGGACATCCTTCCTTATGCCAGAATCCGCCGTCCTTGTTTCTGGGAAAATCCCTTATGATAGGAAGCAAGGTATCCAGCGCCTTCTGATACCTTTGATCTCCTGTTTTATCCAACAGCGGATACAGCAGAATCCCCGGCTGGATATCATCCAGCTGCCCCTTGTCAAAGGTATGTATTTCCCCATTCTCATCGATAATGGAATCCACCCAGTCTTTGATATACTGAAAATACCTCTCATCGCCGCAAAGCCTGTATGTCTGATATACCCCTGAAAGGAAAACACCCTGGTGATAATGGAAATGTCCTTTGGGCGGCAGATCCTGCGCCGCGAATTTCCGCATCATCGTTTCGCAGGATGCTTTGGCATAATCAATTGGTTTCCTGTTCTGATTCATCTGATTTCCTCCCGATTGCCCCGTTTTGGTACAAAATAATACATATTATACACGTTCCGGCTTTTTCCAGTGATACACATCTCCCTGACAGCCGTGCAGTACAATTTCTTCTTCCTTATAATCAAACACGGACCTTTTCCAATGAAAATGCAATAAAATCAAAGCTGCCTTCCCCATCATAGCGGAAATACAAACCCTGCTCGCCGTCCGGCATATTTACTTCGCCGGAAACCTCCTGCCAGGAATCCGAATCCACATCCACGCGGATTGTTCCGGCCGCTTTTCCTTCCGCTTCGGCGGAAACGGTCACGGTTCCCTTACCGCAGCCTCTTACAAGCATGGTAATCTTTTTTGTCCCGCTGAAACAAAACGATTTATACCCGATTACCGTGCCGTCGCCCACATTGGCTATATACTGGACGGGAAGCCCTTCCTCCGTATTCACGCCTTCCGCATCAGGATCCCTGTCCGGAATATCCTGGGTAAGATAAGGGAACCTGAATTCCATATCCCCCTGGGAAGAAAATACAGCCCCGTCCTTTCCGGTCAGCCTGCAGCAGATATAAGCGGGATATTTCCCTTCTCCGGCCAGCGGGCCATCATTCAAACCGCATGAGGTCACCGGCACCTGCCTGATATGCCCATCCGCATCTATGCTGATTTTTTCCGCGCAGCCCTGTCTGGAAAACTGGGTGCGGTTGGTCTGCCTGTGGTAGAAAACATACCACTGCCCGTTAATATATTCAATGCCGCCATGGGTATTTCCCAGACAGTTCAGGGCATCCTTGGCGCATCTTCCCTCAAGTCCCACATCTCCGATATCTATGATTGTCCCGCCATAAATATAATCCCGGTCAGGCCTGCTGCTGACCGCATAGCACAATTCGTGGCTGAGGACAGAGGAATATACAAAATAATAGGTGCTTCCGATTTTACGGATGGAACTGGCCTCAAAAAACTCATGGCCCACAAAGCTTGTCCCCTCACTGTCCGCAATGGAGGGCAGAAGCAGGCGGGGCTCCGTTTTCAGGGTAACCATATCCTTTTCCAGCGTCATCACCTGGGAGCCCTGCTTCCCTCCGATATGCTCCTTATGCATGGGCGCGTTGCCGGAATACAGATAGATTTCCCCATCATCATCTATAAAAATACCGGGATCAAACTGTCCCAGATCATTCTCCCCTCTTCCCAGTATAGTACCGTCCGCATGCTTCACAAAGCCCAGGAATTCATAGCTTCCCGCAGGCGTATCGCAAACCGCAACGCCGATTTCCGGAAGGAAATCCAGACAATAATATAAATAATATTTTCCATCCAGCCCCTTCACCACGTCCGGCGCCCAGAGAGCATGGATTCCGGGAGGATTCAGACCATTTCCAAACCTAGACTTCACATTGTAAATTTTACGGATTGGCTCCGTTTCCGTAGGGTTCTGGTTTCTGGGGTCCTGATCCTTTCTGAAAATAACGCCTTCATACTTCCACTGCGTCAAATCCTTCACATCCGCCGAATAGCAGATATAATCGTTCAGGCAAAACATTTCACCGTCAAAACGGTCATGGCTTCCGTAAACATAAACACGGCCGCCGAATACATGCGGCTCCCCATCCGGTACGTATTCGTAGGATGGCAAATAGGGGTTATAAACCTGTTTCTTTGTCATTGCTTTCTCCTCCTGTGATTAAAGGGCAGTAACTGTCCAGTCCCTGCACAGTTACTGCCCTTCCATATTATATCACATCCGCCAGCTTTATACATACCCCTTATCCGACCAGTTATGGGATTTTATCCGATCATATTCCTCCATGGAAATGGTCAGTATTGTTCCATGCTTAAAGCCATAAGGGAAATCAAAGGAAGAGTCCGAGCGTACAAAATGTCCGTCCGCCAGGCTGTCCGCCACAAAGGGGACATACCCCTGTCCCGCGCCGGGAACGCCGTAATAGTCCAGGAACAGGCACCACCGGCCATCCTCCAGCTTCACCGCGGTAGGCGCTTCGTACAGGCCGCTTTCCACAGCTTCCATGCTTTCGTCAAAGGCCTCCACACGCTCGTAAGGTCCCGCTGCATGGGCGGACCGCAGAAGGATGATCTTCTCCGGGTTTCCTTCACTCTTGACAAACATATAATACCAGCCGTTTTCCTCATAAATCGCGGAGTCAATCACGCCGCTGTCCTCTTTCCGGTATAAAACCTCAGGAGCGCTGAATTCCTTAAAATCCTTCGTACGGCTGTAATAAATCCCTTTCCTTCCATAATTATTGCAGCTGTGGGAGGACGACCAGTGCAGCAGATAATCCCCGTTTTCCCTGTCATAAATAATATCCGGCGCCCACAGGCAGCCGAAATTCTCATCCCCGATTTTTGCCAGCCGCTGCTCCGTCCAGTCAACCAGATTGTCCGATTCCCATACGGAAAAGCATTTGCTGCCGTTCCTTCCGATTTCGTCCCAGGAACCATGATACTGGTTTCTCATACCATAGGAAAGGCTTAAGTCCGTGGCAAAAATATAAAATTTCCCATTCCCTTCACACCGGGTAATCGTGAAATCCCTCACGCCCTTGTCCCCGTAATAGGTCCAGAGCACCGGGTTTCCGCCGTTCACCTCTTCCCAGTGGAATCCGTCCTTACTCAGGCCGAAATACACCTGCTCCCCGTCAGGGGTCGTCTTTTCTTTGAAATGTACAAACAAGTATGCCTGCATTTCATTTCTCCTTCCGTCTGAAAACTGTCAGTAATATTCTGAGGAACTCCTATGCAAATATGCAGCCTTCCCTGTCTTTTGCATGTGATTTATCCCCGGCAAAAGGATAACCTCCACAAGGCTGTTTACCGGATATTTCCCCAGAAATATATTCTAACATGGATTGCAGGCCGGAAAAAGAGGAAGCTGGCATACTGCGCCATTCTTTTCCCGCTTTATTTCTTACCCCCGTTTTCTCCCTTACCCACGCCATTGCCGATCAATCTGCGTTTCCATTTTATCTCCGGGATAAGCACCGCTGAAAGAATCATCCCCGCTCCCGCCAACATGCGCAATGTTATATGCTCCTTTAAAAGCAATACGGAAAACAGGCAGCCAAATGCCGCTTCCAGAGATAGTATGACCGCCGCCTTTGTTTCATCCACATACCTCTGGGAAAGGGTCTGCAGCAGATAAGTAAGCGCTGTGCTCACCGCACCCAGATATAAAACCGACAATACCCCGCCGGCAGTAAAGCTTACCTTCACATTCCGGCCGCATACCAGCCCGGCCAGAGAACATATGCAGGCCGTCGCCATCTGTACAAAATTAAGCGCCATGGGGCGATACTTCTCCACCGCTTTTCCCGTCAGCATAATCTGAAAAGGTTCCAGGCTTTGTAACGCAATATCGCTGGCGGTAAATCCCGCGCCCCAGATAATTGTGACAAGCAGCAGTCCCAGCATTCCCCAGTATTCCTTCACGTTTTACTCCTCTCCCAGATCCGGATATTCCCACAGCAGCTGCAGGAGAACGCAGGAGGGCCAGGAAAAAGCCGGATCGTCATAGCCATCCCCGG
>OFMJ01001726.1_pt1 | contig 15338 bp, 6 predicted proteins | sample 1541801 | NCBI WGS metagenome assembly OFMJ01 (sample SAMN04209234, study PRJEB22552) | human gut metagenome | biome: gut; material: feces | host: Homo sapiens | place: USA: Oklahoma
GCAAGGTGGTGCTAAAACTGCGTGCAGATGGGGCTGGGATGGCGATTTTTGCAATACGGGGGAACTCCTGGTTCAAATCCAATGTCTTGGCGCCTTATAGCACACCCAATAGATAGTTACGCATTGCGCGCCTCGTCTATTCTACTGTCTGGACTCACATCCATACACCTGGACCTGTTTCCACCGTGACCCTTGACCTATTTCCTCCGTTTTACTGGCCTGTTTGGGAGAGAATATTCATTCCGATTACCAATAACACCATTTTATTGAATGTAGTCTAGAATCTTTTGGACAGCATACGGTTTAGCGTATTTAATATAAGCGTCACTCACAAAAATGGTACCGGCAGCACATGGCTCAACCCACATTGCCGGGTAGACAACAACCTTTTTTGTGTTTTTTCGCCTGGTTGCCATAATTTCACCGTCAGTAATAATCTCACAACCAGATTGTTTAAGAATATTCACCAAAGGCATGATCATTTTAATCTGTTTCTCTGGTTTGATTGGCGATGCATTTATCCCATCAACACCCCATTCAAGGAGTTGGAGCGCAGCGAAGCGGTCAAGCATACCGTGTACATATTGGTTTCTGTAATGCTTTAAACATTTAGAACACGCAGATCCACAATCACAAGAACTTAACAGCTCTTTCATGTCGGTTAGCAGTTCGGCAATCGCATCAGCTACACTGACAGCATAACCAGCGCCACTCGACAAACTATCGTAAAGGTAAATGTCAACATAAGAGGCTTCAGAACCGGTTCTAAGTCGATAACCAGTAACGAGTTCGGTGAATTCAACATCAAGTTTTTTACTTGCTACCAATCGCAATGCTTCAGCTAGGGATTGCGCTGCGCGATTAAGCCATGGATTATCATTCCTTCTGGCGTCAATGATCTTGTCGTCAATTGTGAATTCGAGAACCAACATATCAGTTATAAAGTCATAGCCAAGATTCACATTAAAACAGTTGCTGTGACGGCATTTACTTCGGGCATACTTTGACTTATACGGCCTATTAATATCATTTAGAACAGAAATATCATCACCTGGCATAGCCGCTCCACAGTCCTTGCAGACCATAAAGCCTTTGTCATCCAATCCTTTGTTCAGCATGATAATCCGTTGGTTTGTTCGTGAAGCGATCCGTATGTTTTTACAGCCTGGAGCAAGTTTCATTTCTTCAGCCTCGGGCAGAGTCGAATACAGAGGCTGCTGTACAGCAGTGTATTCTTCTGACAGCTGAACATCTGGTATTGATTCAGCATTTCTTGGTGCAAAACCCCAAGGGCGCATCATTTCACGAGTAATTTTCAGATTGCCGTTTCCACAAAACGGACAACGCTTGGTTTTCTCTTCCATCAGACCGAACCAACCGCACTCCGGACATGAGATAACCTGTTTTACGTAATTCGGGTCTTCTGTGTAAGCGCGTGCCGGAGTTAGTGCTTGACCATGACGACGTTCACTTCCAGGATAGTAGAACCCGCCAATCTGATAGGTTTGTTTATCAACGACAATTGCTCTACCAGGAGCATATTCGCCAATAGCTACATCAAGTCCACGGTCAACTTCGTAAAGAATTTTTCCGTACATATCTGGTATGTAGGTACTTACGACATTCTTCGGGAAAGAATATGTTGGGATGATTCCTTCTTCATAGAGAGCGTCAAGAAGAACCTTTGCCTCCCCTTCCTTAGCGCCTTCTTCTACTCCAAAAAGTTCGGGATGCGTCTGACATTTTTCTTTAAGCGTATCAAAAGATTTTTTCAATTCATCCTCAAACACCGAATAGTGGAATGGTATTCCGACAGGTAAAAGTAGTTTGTCTTTATCAGCATCGTAAGCTGCAAGATAGTTCTTAAAACTGTCAAGAAAATCGTTAAGAAAAACTGCTGCTGAAACTGTGTCAAGGCTCATATGATTTTCTGAAAGGAATTCCTGGAGGATAACCATGGCTAAATGCCGCTGGAGGAGCTTTTCACTTCTTATATCAATCCAAGGCTTGCGAGGGTCTCCACGGAACATGGGAATCGGATCATTGAAGTACAATGTATCATGCGGACCATCTTCGCAGAAGGTAACGATGGTAGATAAACTAGATCCACGTCGGCCAGCACGACCAGCTCGCTGCTGATAATTTTCTCGCATGGGAGGAATATTTCGTAAGCCAACCGCAACCAGAGAGCCAATATCAATACCAACTTCCATGGTGGTTGTGCTGCTAAGAATATCGACAGGTGTTTCACCATCTTGGATTAAATCTTGGAAACGCAATTCATATTGCTCAGTTTTACTCCAAAGATCATCACGTTGGTCTTTGTGTGAGAGCTGAGCAGTATGTTCCTCGGTGTCAATCACATGAATTGGCTCGCCGTGAAGTGCATCAGCTACTGGCTTTCTCCAGAAACTAAGTGCTTCGAATTCACCAGATTTCATCTCATGAATATGAGAAGAGCCACAGCTTGGACATTTACCTTTCAGCGTAAAAGGAGTCAATTCAGAGCATTGTTCACATTTGTACCATACATGAGTAGCATCAAAACGAGGTTTTACTCTAGAGAGGTCAACATATAATTTCCCATTATCAGGCTGCGCCGAGTCAAGAAATTCTTCCTTTAATACTCGTTTCCATGCCATCTCTGTTTCATTTCCGTCATGCCAGTCCATGATCTCACGAATAGTTTTTGAAAATCCCCAATCCTTATCAAGCCCATAACCACCATAGTTGGGACGGACTTTCAACCGAATTGTGTCGCTAATTGTATGACCGATGGCTGTAGACATATCACAAATTGATAGCATCCAAGCATTGAAAAAGTCAATGAACTCTTCATCTGTAATAGTCACATTATTTTCACCAAGAGCATCTACAGCATCAAAAAGAGCCTGATCAGTAGGCTCAATCCAACTCGTAGCCGAGTCATACAAGGTGTTATAGCCACCAGCAAACAACCGAAGAAGGTATTCCTGCATCTGAACAGGAGCGTTTGCGATTGTGAATCTCGGGGTGTACGCTCGTCCTCTTTTCACACAGCGATTGTAGTTATTCAGCGCAGCCGTGCAATCCTCAGCAAATTTTATGCGTTCAGGAGCATGAAAAATCTGCACATGATGCTGACCGGCAGCGAGACAAAAATAGTCATACAGCGAATTCATTGACTGCTCGACCGTTTGTTCTTCCATCGTTTTGATAGCGATTGCAAACAATTGCCTTGCAGCAGAAATGTCCGAAGCCTCTGACATATCTCGAGCTAGTTTTGCTGCTCGCTGACGACTATCTGAAAACAGCAAAACCTTACGTCCCTCGTTAGGAAACCGATCTGGATCACTATCCTTGCCTGGCACGGCGGGTTGCAGTTGGAACTGCGATTTGATTAGGTTGAAGAAAGACTGATTGCCTCGAGTGTTAAACGAAGTGAGCTGTGATGTAGAAAGTTGATGTCTGCAGTGAGGACAAGTCGGAAAAGTAATAATGGGGGGTCTGCCTTTCTCAGAGTATCTCCGATAATAGTACAGCTTTCTAATCCATGGTTTTCCATCAGAAGAGTCATCTGTAAAGTTAATAAATCCGCTTTTGACATCAAGATAACAGGGACGTATAGCATTTTTACCCTGTTTTGCAGGGAGCTCAAAATCGTCAGTTGGAATGAACAGATGTATTTCTTTCATCCTGCGGTCCATCAATTGACCGGGATAATGCCACAGATATACATTTCCATGGAGCCCCGAGTCATCTTCAAGAACATACCCTTTGAAGAACAGCGCACCGCAACGTCGATCATTATAAAGTTCGTATACCACACTACCACAATGGGGACAAGTTAAATTACCATCCGATAAGTAGATCTTTCCTAAAGTGAGTCCGCCTTCCGAATGAGAACAACTACAATTGGCATTGGCACAGGCATATACCCCCGAAATACCTTTGAAAAGCATGTGCATACGTGCGGGGAAAAGAACAGAACCTTTTGCGTTTTTTGCAAGCGGCGCAATTGCCAAGAGGACACTAATCGCTTTTAGCGCATCCTCTGGATTGAGATTCGGGAAGATACCAGAAGAAAGCTCTCCCAGGGATACGGCATTTCCCCGACAATACTTAATAAGCTCATGGAACGGACGGTAATAGACAAGATTTTCGTACATCCAGTTGTATACTGATTCCAAGGATGTAATGCCAGGGTCAAATCCTTCTAATTGCCTCCAGAATGACAAAAGGGCAGAAAGCTTCACTTCATCTCTATCTTCAAATTGGCCAGGATCTGAGTTCAAGAGAAGCTCGGCGGGGATGTCGTATTTCAGTTGCCCATCAATTACCTCTCTCTCCCCCGTCAGATAACAGAACCAGGTTGCTGTGTCTGATGCCGTAAGTTCATTTGCAAACTTCATTACGGAATCAACGTCTTGCTGGCTTTTGTTGGGCATACTGGCAGTAGTGAGTATAAATTGCACACGATCACGACTGATGCCGAGCTTATGGAAGAGCCTGCGAATCAATAATGCCACTTCTCCGCCGGATGAACCACGGTACATATGTGCTTCATCAATAACAAACATCAATTTATTTCCACTGTTTGAAGCCAGCCATTCGCGTGTGTCATTCCATATTTTTTGTTCTCTGGGACGCAATAGCATATATTCCAGCATAGAATAGTTTGTAATGAGAATATCCGGGCAGAATTGCTGCATTTCAAATCGTGTAATTAATTCTGCATCGTCATCGTTTGGAATATGCTTACTATCATGTAGCCCCTGAAGGAACTGATTCATATCCGCTTTTGCAGGTATTTTTCCTTCTTTGAGCAGATGATTGAAGAATTCTTTTTCAGAATCGCTTTGTGGGAAGGACATTCTTGCCAAGGTTTTTTCAAGTTTTCTGTCCTGTTCAGTGGAAGGTAGAACTCCAGGGTATGGAGTTCTACCAGTATACATACCAAACTGAGGGCGACGCACCTCATCACCACAGATATTTCGGAATATCTTGATAAACCTCTCATCAGGATCTCCGATCATTCTTCTAAGCCGGCTAACTTGGTCTGAAACCAAGGCATTCATTGGGTACATAATAATTGTGCGAACACCTCGTTTTGCCCATGATTCCTTGGAGTTTCTTGCTTCAGCCGCCATCTTTGCAAGAAGTGGCCACATAAAACACTCGGTTTTACCGGAACCAGTACCTGTCGAAACAAATAAGTTTTCTCCTCTGGTTGCAGCTTCAAGCGCCGAGATTTGGTGTGCAAACGGAGATGGGAACACTCCTATATTAGCCTTTGCCAACTGCAAGAAATAGTCTTTCATCCAATTCTCAAGGGCTGCTGTTTCAATCCCATTTTGTACTGTAACATATGCTGGTGAGGACTCAATAAAAGGTCTTTGGTAAAGCAATCCTTCATCATCAATATGATTGCTTAGTGCCGAAAGCAGAAGAGGAGATTTCCCGAAATATTGCGATTTAATATAGTCTTCCAGTTCCGTCCTCAGCTGCTTATGAACAGAATTAGCTCCATTGGGCATCAGATTATCCCTCCTTTGAATTCATATCCCTCATCAGATAGAATATTTTTAATAGCTCCAAAAACTTCTACAGAGAGCTTTCGCCTAAAATTACACGGAAGAGATGTACATATTTCAGGCCAGCTGTAGTACTTTAAAAATTCAAGCTCGCGTGGTGGAAGCAAATAATTCATACGTACATGAACTAATGATCCATCCTCAGAGTACTCAATTGGCGGTAACGTTCCACAGGTTGAGAGGCAGGCACATGCGAGTGTTCTGTAGTTATAATTTTCTACCTGCCATTGTGAAAGTGGACTAACTTCTAGTGCAGTATCAATGTACCGATAAAGATAGTATAGCTGTGAACCTTTCATACCGGTTCGAAGAATTGAAACGGTTCCAGTCTTATCTGGCTCAGTAACCCAATATCCACGAGAGAAAGACGGCTTTAGGCGAAGATACTCTGTATTGTATTCAAACGCTGGATTGGGTTTCCAAGAAGCAGTAGATAATGTAGTTTGCCACAATGTTTGCAACTTCTCTTGTTCGAGACCAAACATTGTTTTTATATTACCGGGGTTCGTTCCGCCATCCTGCTTTGAATAAAATCCGATGCCAGATACACAGGAGATATTATCCAAAGAAATGCCTCTTTGAAAGAGTATACCACTGAACGGTTCTTCATGTTTTATTGATGGAGCTATTCTGTTGGGACGGTGATAAATAACTCCTGTGCTTAAGAACTGATTTTCAATTTCATCTTCCAACTCTTCAGACACATATGGTAAGCTGTCAGAAAGTTCTGGGTACATTGATTTGTAATCGGCAAGCATACTGCGAATTCTTCTTTTCAGGTGTACAATGGAAATGGGTTCTTCTGTATCGTCCCAAAGGCAAGCATACGCCATCATCCCGCAGATGCTATAAACAATACGAGTCTTCCACTCATTTTCTGTTTCTTGGGTTCCTCTAGAAATGTGATACTGTCGTGATACTTTTGAGAGAAGTCCGTTATACTTGTTCATTAGATTTCCCCCAATACATGCTGAAGGTCACGTTTAAGACTAGCAGAAACTGCAATGCCCTTCTGCGAGTCAGCAATTTCCTCTGCAAGTTCATTTACCGCCATTGAAGCATAGGCAATAGGGAAAACGCAAAACAAGAAATCGTCGTCCGCTGTAGCCATGGGATAAATACCGTGCATTGTAGCCGCAAGGCTGTTAATTTTGCTTCTAACTAACGAACTCAGAGCAAATTTCGAAAGGACTGATAGTTCTTTGTGCGCGCCTTTTTCTGGCGAATAGGATTTAAAATCGTCAGAGAAGTAGCCCCCATAGTATTTACCAGTAGCTTTTTTATCAACCAAGAACTCTGTAAACAATGGCAACATGAATCCATACAGGCTTTTAGGTTCAACCTGAATGTCTTCTGCATACGGGTGGGTAAACACATAAAAAACATCTTTTTTATAAAGTATTTCTGGAATCCTGTTTATCCAGCCGCTTGCAAGAAAGTTGTTAATTATTACAATGCTTTCACCATCGGCACCTATTTTCTCAACCGCCTGATGGGCATAGCCACCTTCACAGCAGAGAACTCCATGTTTATGAGCAGTTACGGCTGCACTAAATGCTTGGATAATGTCGATTGCATTGGGACCAACAAGTAAAAGTGGCTGTTTTTTAATGTAGGCGGCACAAAGAAAAGCAGCGAGCCCGCTTCTATATTGTTCTGCAACGCCTGCTTCTGCGAGTTCAAATACAGCTGTATTGATAACATCTGTCCAAGAGTGATGAACTTCAAGGTCGTCGAGGTTATCATATTCAGGGCATATGCGATATGTATCAATATCGGATTTCGATGAAACTTCGATTTTTGCAGGAGATTCTGTACATCCAACTTGTATTTGTTGTCCGCTAACAAACGCCATACTGGCAATGAACTCTGCCGCATTTTCACGTGCCTTTTGTATTCTTACGGCAACCGCTTTTTCGACATCCGCGGCTAGCCTTTCTTTTTCGGCTATGATACCAGCAAGGCGCTCATCTTCCGCTTTTGTTTTATTCAGCGCCTCCTGCGCTTTGCTTAAATCCTCAGTAGCAGATTTTAACTCGGCACGAAGTGAATCGAGTTTTCCCCGAGCTTCGATCAGCAGGCTTTCGTTCTCTGTTTCCCAATCTTTGCGAATAAGCGCCTTCGCTTTTTCTTGAAGTTCAACATTTGCGGAAATGGCCGAGTGAATTATTTCATCTTCTAAGCTATCTCCATCGACATATTTCCAGACTATGTTCAGAAATTCATCTAGCAGTTCTTTAGCAGCCGGAGTGGAGCAGCGACATGCAGTTCCAATCTTACGCGTTATATCGTCAACCGGAATTGAGCCAATGAAATCCTTAAACATCCTATATTCGGCACGCGTTACTTCCCTCGTTTTATATGCATTCCAAGAAAGCGATGAGAAAACGATATTCTTTACAATGTCACGCGGGCTTTTCAAATGGTAAAGCTTGCTTGGAAGGCCCGCAAATGCGTTTCGATAAAAAGAGAGCCCGTTGCCCAGACGAATAATGTCATCACCAGCAAATTCATATACCGGCACAACAGTGCAATCTTCAGAAATTGTGGTTTTTCCTTCAACCGTGTTGAGTTCTTTGGTGGTGCAAAGGATCCCCATATACTTTCCTTTGGATGCATAAATGGAGAACATAACTCTTCGGCCATGCGGCTGGTATTCTATTCCCTCTTTTAAAAGATTAATCAAGTCATCAAGATTTTTCGCTTCAGTGAGTATGAAGATTTCGATAGGATTTATCTCCGTGTTGTACCTGGATAATATATAATTTTTGGAAGGATCTTTATCATTCGGAATTGAATGCCATATCCAAGTGCCGTAAAAGCCATCATGGGAAGGACCATCTCTATGGGAAATCTTATACCAGTTTGTAAAATCGTCCGAGATATTGTCATCTTTGCGAAAAATAGAATATTGTCCATTATGGTTCAAATCGGCACAACGGACAAGTCGTTTCTGACCACCGTAATCCGTTGTAACACCACACAAAGAAATAATTTCATCTGCACTGCCAGAAGGCAGGATAGAAGTATTTGTATCATCAAATTGTGGAAGATAATCTGCATCATCGTTCGTGAAGGCGCTAGGTGCGGTCTGTAATTCGGCAATTTTTGCTTGTGCTTCAGCCAGCAAGGATTCTAATTCGTTTTTGCTCTGTTCAATTTCTTGAACTCTCTCTTCGCACTCAGTTTTTATGGCATCCATGCTACGCTGGGCTGCTTCAACTTGATCGGACAGACTGCGATTTTCTTGTTCCACAGCCTTAATTCGGTCGGATATTTCAGCATTTCTTGCACGCTCAGATTTAATATTCTCCATTCTCTCGTAAAGATTAGAGTATGCATCCGCATCCAGAGGATTATCTGTCAACTTAAAATACAACTCGACATTATTGACAAAGAAAGAATCAAGCATAGTTGTCGCCAAAGCAGCTCTATGAGATAAACCCTCTCCTTCAAGTTTAGCTATATTTTCTTGGATCTCTTTGAGCCAGTGTTCTACCATTATGTTGACCCACGTTGCAATAAAGGGCTTATCAATATTGGATATGGCAATTGACAATGCCTGTTGTTCTGTCAATGATTTGGCTCGGAACCCTTTCCGTATTTTCGAAAATTCCTGTTCGTTTCTCTTGAAGAGCTCTTTGAACTCTTTACCTGTAATGATTCCGCAGAGAATTGATTTCTCCTCTTTGGTAAGAAGTCCGATGTAGTTCATAATTTATCTCCCTGTATATTTATACTGCGATAGGCATCCTGCAATCTCCGGTAGGATTGCTCATTGATGGTACCTTCCTTGATACATTTCCGTATCCACTGACATATCTGTGGATAACGGCTCATGGCGGCTAAAATATTTCGCAAAGAATGAGGAGCGGGAATTGATGCTCCAGATACGCGACTAATATGCTTCAGGATTTCAACTTCGTCGTTTGCGAGGATAGACGGTTGTTTTTGAAAGTCAATTTGCCAGACAACATCAAGGCCAATGACAGCTTGAACACTTACACCATAAGATAGCCCGTCCAGCTCAAGTGGTTTATCCGCATATATTTTTCGCTTATCTACAACATGGTCTTTGTTAGAGATAATAAGCTCACCATCATATGTTGATTTGAAGAGCAGTGCTTTGCTATGTGGTAGCGTATTAGCTTTACCAGGAAGGACCTTAGAGCCAGAAAGATCTGTCACTAAGATTTCTGGAGGTAATCCTACCTGGTTAAGAGGCTCTTTCCAAAAATAAGTATATTGCAAGGCTTGAGTACGTCCTGCTGATATCAACTGTTGCCTACCGGAACAGAGAACCTCATATAGTCTTGCTTGAGTACGATCATGAGTTAGCTGACGAACCGTTGCGGAAGGAAAAGTCTTGACTGTTGCCACATTACCTTTGACAAGCATGTACATACTATCTTGACTATGTTTTACTATATAATTTCCCTCTACAAATAATGGCCACACCGGTTGTAATGAAACCGGGTAATCAGTTAGGCGACAATGAAAATCAAGAAAGAATCGGGCTGCTTCTTCACAAAACGCAGATGCAGAAATTACATAAAGTCTCCAAGTTTCCCAACCAAATTGTTTCTGAGCAATCTCTTGAATTTGTATACTGCTATATGGCTTATTATGGAAATAGCCACGTTTTAACAGGTAGTACTCTTTCTCAATCTCGACATCAGCATCGTATGTGAGTTTCTTACCAGAAGTCTTTTCAAACAACGTCCCCTCTGGATCCATTCCGTTAATTTCTGTCGGCCAGAACTCGCGCAGTGTATCACTTCCGTTTTTAAAACTGAGAGTGTATTTTTCAAATGGCCTTTCACCGATGGAGAGATATGTAATGCTATCGCAATTTAGCCGTTCTTTCGTGAACACATAAGGTGCATCCATTACTCCCTTCGGCTTGATTTCTATACGGAAATCTTTGCTGAGTGAACTAATTGGAGCACGAATCAAACCAACTTCAAATCTGAACGAAGATGAGGACACACCAGTAATACGGATTGGTAATTCGTGTTCGTGCGAACCATAAGAGATTGAATAGCCGGCTCCAAATCGTTCAGGACAATTTTTGCTTTTTTCATAGGCACTGTGTCTAAAGTGGCGTGTTTGAACCGTACCATCAGTAAGGGAGACATACTGCCCGCATAGTTCACACATAAACAAACCGCTATGAGCGGATACTGTTCCACCCGGATGCAGTTTGGCTGCTTGTTCTGCTGTAATCCGCTTCCAGCCGTTGTCTGACCACATACAAACATGTGTTAGTGAAGCCATATGTATACCCCCTTACACATCAATTTATTTTTCCCTTGCCCAAGGGCAACTTACCGTAAACATATAGAAAGCCGCAAATGCAAAGCAATTGCTATATTTAGATAGCCAGAAAATTCCATATGCTGAATATGAGTCTTTACAACTTTTATATGATTATGTGAACCTATTCTGAATTGTAATCCTACCCTCCAATGCCAAAGAATCGTTCAAAGAACGCTTTAAGTTTATCAATGACCGTCTGCTTCTTTTTGGCCCTTGCCCCGCCGCCACCACCAAAACGAGATACTGGCGGCATCAGCTGATCAATATCCGTACCGGTAGTTTTTATCTCACCATCTCGAAAAGCATTTTCCAAGAACTTCCGTGTCTCTGGTTCCCGCAGCTTTTCTTCCCGAATTATATGGACAAGTTGCCGCTCCCGTTCCTCTGCCACATAGGTGTTCCACTCATTCACCACATCGTCCACATCATTAATTCCAGAGATGAAATTTTCAATAAGTGCCTTTTTGCTGCGCAGCTCCGGACTGGCATCCACCGCCTTATGAATGGTGATAAGCACTTCCTTATCCTCACAGTGGGTGTCGTGGTATTTTTTGACCAGCATCAGGATGTAGTCAATATTGATTTCCACCTGTTTGATCAGCTCAACCTCAAAAACGATATCATCGGTGATGTCTGCACTTTCACCCCGTTTGCGGCGTTCCATCCATTCATCCCGCAAATCTTGATAGCGGCCCAGATAATCCTGCATGTCGCGCTCAGAAAGCAACTCCTTACCTTTGAAATCGTCAAAAGAGGAGAGAAGATTGCGCATCCGAAGCAACGTCCCGAACAAGGCGATAAAATCCTTTTGTTTTTGCTCCCCTAAGATACTCAGCTGGGTAAGGGGAAACTTCTCTTTCAATTCCTCTACCAGGTCTACATAACCTGGATGAGGCTTCTCATCTGCTCCTACGTAGCCGTAGTAATAGTCCTTGAAGCTCTGAAGAAGGACGACACCCCCAGCATTCTTGTCGCCAAACAGGGAAATCGCAGCGTCCACCCGTTTTTGTAAGTTTCGAAAACATACAATATTGCCAAAGGTCTTGATTGAATTCAGAATACGGTTAGTTCTAGAAAAAGCCTGAATTAGGCCGTGCATTTTTAGGTTTTTATCCACCCAGAGCGTGTTCAATGTTGTGGCGTCAAACCCTGTCAGGAACATATTGACCACGATAAGCAGGTCAAGCTCTTTATTCTTCATACGCAAGGACACATCTTTGTAGTAATTTTGGAACTTGTCACTGGAGGTGTCATAATTCGTGTGGAACATTTTGTTGTAGTCTCGAATAGCAGAATCTAAGAAATCCCGAGCATTTTGATCCAGAGCACTAGTGTCCTCCGAATTTTCCTCATCGAGAATGCCATCGGCCTCCGCTTCATTGGCTCCATAACTGTAAATAGTGGCAATGCGCAGCTTTTTTGTTGGGTCTGCCGCCATCTGCCGTTGGAACTCCTGATAGTACAGCTTCGCCATCGGCACGGAAGCCACGGCAAAAATGGAATTGAAGCCGCTGATGCGCTGCTTGCGTTTGATTTCCTCCACAGTATCCTGTTTGCCGGATGCTACTTCAGAAATATTGATCAGGGAATTAAACACATAGGTTTTATCCCCCCGGTAAGTCTTTTGATCGAAGTGTTCCAGAATGTATTTTGTCACGAGAGAGATCCGCTGAGGCGCTTCCAGCGCTTTCTTGCGGTCGATATCCCACACCTCTTCATCATCGATATCCGCGTCCACATCCATTGTCTTGATGTAGTCCACCCGGAATGGCAAAACATTCTTGTCGTTAATGGCATCCACAATCGTATAGCTGTGGAGCTGATCGCCAAAGGTCTGCTCCGTGGTCAGGAATTGTGCATTTCGAAGAGAGCCGGTATTCTGGGTAAAGATTGGTGTTCCTGTAAATCCAAAAAGGTGATATTTTTTGAAATTTTTGACGATAGCAGCGTGCATATCCCCAAACTGGCTGCGGTGACACTCGTCGAAAATAATCACAACATGCTGGTTAAACACTGCGTGACCTTTATTCCGTTTGATAAATCCGGAGAGCTTCTGAATCGTTGTAATGATAATTTTATATTCATGGGGATTTCCCTTTTCGCCCCTATCCTCCAGTTGACGCTGTAACACATTGATAGAGCTGTTGCTATTGGCGGCGCCTTTTTCAAAACGATCATATTCTTTCATGGTCTGGTAGTCCAAATCTTTCCGGTCAACTACAAAGAGAACCTTGTCGATGTAGGGCAGCTTCGAGGCAAGCTGCGCTGTTTTGAAGGAGGTCAATGTCTTCCCGGAGCCCGTGGTATGCCAGACATAGCCGCCGCCTGCGATTGTGCCATATTTCTTATAATTGTTGGCGATTTCGATGCGGTTTAGAATACGCTCCGTGGCAGTTATCTGATAGGGACGCATGACCATCAGCATATTTTCCGAAGTGAAGATGCAGTACTTTGTCAGGATATTCAAAATGGTATGCCGGACAAAGAATGTCTTGGTAAAATCAATTAGATCCGGAATGACGCGGTTGTTGGCATCCGCCCAAAAAGAGGTAAACTCAAAGCTGTTACTGGTCTTGGTCTTACTGGCGCCTTTTTTCTCATTTTCTTTTTCCACGTTCCACCGGGTACTGTTGGAATAGTATTTTGTGTTCGTGCCATTAGAAATGACGAAAATCTGGACGTACTCAAACAGGCCATTGCCAGCCCAGAAGGAGTCCCGCTGGTAACGGTCAATTTGATGAAACGCCTCCCGGATGGCGACACCCCGGCGCTTCAGCTCGATATGTACCATGGGAAAACCATTCACAAGAACGGTCACATCATAGCGGTTATTGTGGCGCGCCCTCTCGGTGGTGCTGACAACATACTGGTTGATGACCTGCAGGCAGTTGTTGTGGATATTTTTCTTGTCGATGAGCGTGATGTTTTTCGAGCTTCCATCGTCCCGCTTTAGGACTTGCACAAAGTCTTCTTGCATTTTTCGGGTCTTCTCCACAATGTGCTCGTTGGGATCGGCCAGACACTCCTTGAAAAACCTTTCCCACTCCCCCTCGCTGAACTGGATGCCGTTGAGCGCTTCCAACCTACAACGCAGATTGGCGATCAGCTCTGTCTCGCTGTGGATGGGCAGATACTCATAGCCCTGCTCTGTCAGCATACGAATAAACTCCCGCTCCAAAGCGGCCTCGCTTTGGTAGCTTTCCGACCTGGTCTTGACCGGCTCATATTCCGTAACAACCGTATTCTCGTTAGTCGCGGCAACAATATTAAAGTAACTCATGGTATCCCCTTATTTGAAGATTCGCAGAAGAAAAGAAAATCTCCAGTTTAATGTAGCCATTTCCGAACAATGACTTGCCCAAATAGATATTTGCTTTATACCAACCGTATTATTCTGATCCAAGCAGTCTACAATGTTTCCATATTGTTTTCTGACAACAATATCGTTGAAAACAACACTTTCCAACTGTTTATCGATCAATAATCTAACTTGCTGCTCCAGTTGAGTGCTTTGAGACTCCAGTGAGAGTGAAGCAAGTTCCGCTGCATTTTTAAGTGCCAAATATTCATCTGCCTGAATATCATTCAGATTTGTGAGAATGAGAAAAACGATAAGCTGATAGAAACCATAAAAAAGTGCAAACCGTTCCATGATTTCAATAGTCGTTATTGTGTTTTCGGTTTTCAAGAGCATTATACTCGCAAAAGTGAAACCGCCGCAAAACACTCCAACTTCCAAGGCATATAAACAAATCTGGAATACTGTTTTTGTGATAACATGGTATTTCTTTATCTTCCTGCTCAAATCATTCACCTCTGAAAGAATCCGATCCTTTCACCTTAAAACTCAACAGCTTGTCCCGGTAGTATTCATATTGCTTCTGGCGAGCTTCGATTTCAGCGGGAAGCCCGGAAGTCAGGTCATTGCAAAGGGCATCGAAGCGGTCAAGGATGGAAACGATACGTCTCTGCTCCTGAATGGATGGAATTGGGAGCATAATTTGCGATAGGGCTTCTCCACTGACGTGAGGAACCCCTGCGCCTCTTTTCATGGAGTTCAGGGTTGATTCCAAATTTTTCAGAACATAATACAGGTACCTTGCTATTGTTAACTCCTTCTTCCCCTCATAGCCGAAGCCGTCTGTAACATATATCGGCTGATTCCAGTAAGAAACGAAACCGGCGGATGCACCGCTTCTTGCTACTACGACAATCTCGCCATCATGATTAGCCTTGTCAATATAATACGCCGGTTCCTGTCCCCCAAGGATGACGGGGATGTTACCCGCGCGAGTTCCCTTTTTCGTGATATATTCTCCACGGAAGAGAATGGACACTTCTCCCAGAGGCAAGGAGACAAATCCAAACACATACTGAATAAGCTTAATTAGGCTCTGTCTGTCTGTCTGTCTGTCTGTCTGTCTGTCTGTCTGTCTGTCTGTCTGT
>OFMJ01001739.1_pt1 | contig 15240 bp, 17 predicted proteins | sample 1541801 | NCBI WGS metagenome assembly OFMJ01 (sample SAMN04209234, study PRJEB22552) | human gut metagenome | biome: gut; material: feces | host: Homo sapiens | place: USA: Oklahoma
GCATATGCGGTGTACCGTTATCTTACTCCTGATTATCTGGAAGATTTCGACGACGATTTTGATGATGATTTCGACGACGAATTTTTTGAAGATGAGGATGAAGAAGGCACCGATACAACAGAAGATACTGCCAAGGCAGATGATGCCGGGAATGATGAAGAAACAAGTGAAGAATAAGTAAAGTATCGACAGGAGACGGGATGCTGAGGCATCCCGTTTTTTAGGCGTTTTATTAATGTTTATGTAATTGTGATGTAATGGGACAGTTATGAAGTTTATTATACAGAATGGAAGAAGTGAGAGGGCGATATGAAAAAAGGTCAGGTCAGAGAAGGAATCGTACGGGACGTGAAGTTCCCCAATAAAGGAAATGTGGAATTGCTGCCTTTAAAAGACAGGGAGGAAGGAACGGCTCCGGGAATGTCCGCGACAGAAACATTTGCGGCGGAAGCGTCTGCAATGGGAACTTCCCCAACAAAAATGGCTTCTGCGGCTGAGTACTGCACGGTAAAAAATGTGCTTCCCGGACAAAAGCTTTCCGTGATGATAACAAAGGTACGCAAAGGAAAAGGGGAGGGGCGTGTGCTGGAAGTGCTGGAGCAGGCGCCCGATGAGGTGGAAGCGCCCTGCCCCCATTTCGGAAGCTGCGGCGGCTGTACATATCTGGCGCTTCCTTATGAAAAGCAGCTGGCGCTGAAGGAAAAGCAGGTAAAGGAGCTTTTGGACAGCGTGCTTTGCAGGCAGGAGGAGCCATGGGTTTGGGAACCGATAAAAGCAAGCCCGAGGCAGCTGGGCTACAGGAACAAGATGGAATTTTCCTTCGGGGATGAGGTAAAGGACGGGCCCCTGGCATTGGGAATGCATAAGAGGGGGAGTTTTTATGATATTGTATCTGTGAGGGACTGCAGGATTGTGGATGAGGACTACCGGAGGATTCTTAAGGGGACGCTGGATTATTTTACCGCGGAGAAGGCGGCCTTCTTCCACAGGCTGACACATCAGGGGTATCTGAGGCATCTGCTGGTGAGAAAGGCTTCCCATACCGGGGAGATATTGATTGCACTGGTTACTACAACGCAGGAAAACAGGGATCTGGCTGCATTCCGGGACATGCTTCTGGGACTGCCGCTGGAGGGAAAAATTGCGGGAATTCTTCATATTGAAAACGATTCCGTGGCCGATGTGGTTCAAAGCGACCGGACGGAAGTGCTTTATGGGCAGGATTATTTTTATGAGGAGCTGCTGGGGCTGAGGTTTAAGGTATCGGTATTCTCCTTTTTCCAGACAAACAGCTATGGCGCGGAGGTGCTCTACCGCACGGCCCGGGAGTACATCGGAGAACTGAAAAAGGAAGGCTGTGTGGTGTATGATCTTTACAGCGGTACCGGAACCATTGCGCAGCTGATGGCGCCGGTGGCGGAAAAGGTGATTGGCGTGGAAATCGTGGAGGAGGCTGTGGAGGCCGCGAAAAAGAACGCACAGCTGAACGGGCTTAATAACTGTGAGTTCATCGCCGGTGATGTGCTGAAGGTGCTGGATGAGATTGAAGAAAAACCGGATTTTATTATCCTGGATCCGCCCAGGGACGGGATTCATCCCGGGGCGCTGCAGAAGATTATCAGATATGGGGTGGAGAGGCTGGTGTATATATCCTGCAAGCCTACCAGTCTGGTACGGGATCTGGAGGTGTTTCTTGGGAACGGATATGCGGTTAGGAGAGCGGTTGCTTTGGATCAGTTTCCGTGGACTTCCGGAGTTGAGACTGTGATAATGATCGAACGTTGTGGTTTTTCTGGGAAAAATCAAAATAAACCATTAGCGCTAGAATAAAAAACAAGGGAAATATATAAAATCTTTGTTTACGATAATTCGCTTATTAAAAACTGCGGTGTATGAGGAAGAAGCAGCCATGTATAGTTAAATATATTGCTGCTTTTATGGCTTGAATTATGGCTAAGCTGCGAATGCTGCCTGAAGGAAGATTAGGGTCTTTGCTTAATTTTTGAAATTTATATTCAACGGTGCCGTGTGTTTTTTGAAAAAGTAAAGATAGTTATGAATCAGTACAGAAAATTTGTTAGACAAAAATGAGATATAAGAGATTAAGATAAGAAGCGGCTAAGTGAAATATTTCACATGGCCGTTTTCTTTAGTTAGTGTGTAAATGGGAACCAGAAAAGGAGGTGATGCCAACATTCGGAAGAAAAACTGGGAGCGTCTGCTATAGATATGGACATTCTCCCTGTTTTTGAAAGCCTTCCGGAAGATATTTACGACTTGCTAAGTGAGATAAAAGTAGGAGCATATATTGTTGAACAGGAGAATGAAATTTTACAGAGGAAGGGTATTGTTTTCGTTTTGAAGAGGGATGGGATGATGTTTATGATGAAAAAATACAGAACTTTAAAGAAGAAGCCAACTGTCCCATTTTGATATGTTTGGAAGTCGGAGAAAAAGACGGGTATCGGGAAGCTTGGATTGATCTTAGACGTAAAATGAGCAGGGGATCGAAAAACCATGTTTAATCAATGCTTCCAGGCTCTCTACTCCAGAAAAATCAGTGTTGAGAGTGATATAGAAGCAACTTTTTTATGATAATTATTTGAATTTTGCAGAAAACGCATCCAGAATTAGGACTTTTTATTTTCAACCAAAATAGAATGTTTTTTAAGATGATATCGGAAATTGCTTATAAATAGGCAGTAAAACATAAAATAGTTCAATAATAAAAGAAGATGAGTAATAAAAGGCAATCATATTGACGTTATGATCCTCTTTGATTAGAATGACAATATAAGACAAAATAAATAAAAAACAGGGAAAATATGACATAAATATGTGTGATATTCATAATTTTTATGCATTTTTTTCAGAAAGGATCTGAATATGCCGCTTAGATATCAGGAAGTAAAGCAGGAAATAAAAAAGATAATTTCTGGGTTGAAATCAGGCAGCAGAATACCTTCCCGGAATTTTTTGAGCAGAAAATATGAAGTGGCACGTAATACGGTGGATAAGGCAATTGCGGAACTGGAGGAAGAAGGATACCTTCGCTGTGTAAAAGGAAGCGGTACTTATGTATCCGGCATGAGAATGCAAAAAATGCTTAATGTAGGGGTAATCCTCCCTTCGATTATGGGGGATATTTATCCGCAGTTTATTTCAGGAATTGAGGAATATACATCTGCCCATAACATTAATGTGGTCCTTTCCAGCAGTGAAAATTTCCCTGAGAGACAGAAAAGTAATATACATCGGATGATGGACATGGAAGCAGACGGTTGCATTATTATTCCTATAATCAATTCAGAACTCAGTTTTGAGACCTTTTCGCAGTTGAAGAGGCATGGGATTCCTTTCGTTATCTGTAATCGGAGTATTGATGGGCTGGATGTTCCCTTTGTCGGTGTTAATAACCATCATGGAGCCTATATGGCGACTAAACATTTAATCGGACAGGGATGTACAAGATTAGCATATTTTTCACAACGTAAATACTCAACATCAATTGAACGGTATTATGGCTTTGAAACCGCGATTCGTGATGGCGGAAACTATTTAGAAAAAGAAAAGGTGATACTTGGTAATTATAATGATGATGAACTAAAGGAGCGGATCAGGGCTGTATTCGAAGATGAATTCTGGCCGGATGGAGTGCTCTGCTTTGATGACACGATGGCCACCGTGCTTTATTCCATATTACAGGAAAAAGGATTACAGCCTGGGAAAGATGTGAAGATAGTAGGGCATGACGACAGTAATTTATGTAATATACTGTCTGTTTCCCTCTCGTCGGTATCCCTCAGAGCAATGGAAATGGGAAAGGAGGCGATAACCATGCTGATGGGATTAATTGATGGAAGCGCAGATGCAGACAGCTTCCGTCTGATACATCCTCAGTTGGTCATAAGAAACAGTACAGATGGAACAACAAACTAATAACAGGAGAGAGAAAATGGAGCTAAAAGGAATTGTACCCGCTCTGGTTACACCATTTGACAGAGACGGAAGTGTTAACATTGAAGAATTGAAAAAACTTGTAAAGCTGCTGCTTTCAGAAGGTGCAGATGGGTTTTATGTGACCGGAAGTACGGGAGAGTGTTTTCTGCTGACTGATGAAGAAAGAACTCGTATAACTGCAGCGGTTGTAGAAGCATCGGAGGGAAAAGTGCCTGTTGTGGCACATGTAGGAAAAATCGGAGCAGCGCAGGCTGCAAAATTGGCAAAAGAGGCTCAAAGTGTGGGAGCCGCCGCAGTTTCAAGCGTGCCGCCCTTTTATTACGATTTCAAGTTCGACGAAATTGTTAAGTATTATGAGGTAATTTCCGATGCTGTTGATTTGCCTCTTGTAGTCTACAATTTCCCCCAATACTCAGGTGTATCTATTAATGCTTCTAATCTTGGATTAATCATGAAGAACTGCAGAATCGGAGGTTTAAAATATACGGACGCAAACCTTTATGAGCTTGAAAGAATAAGGATGCAGTATCCGGAACTTCGTATTATGTTTGGACAGGATGAGGCTTTTCTTTATGCGCTTCCTGTGGGTGTAGATGGAGCAATCGGCAGTACTTACAACTTTATGTTGAAGAAATTTAAAAGGATTTGGAATGCATATCAGTTAGGAAATATGCAAGAGGCGGAGCAAGTTCAGCATGAGGCATGCAGGATAATTGATAAATTGCTTTGTGTGCGGGATATTACAGCGGTAAAGTACCTGCTGGGGAGAAAAGGAATCGAATGCGGCAGCTGCAGATTACCTTTTAATCCAATAACGGAACAGGAAAAACAACTTTTAGATAAGATAGGGGATTTGGATTGAAGCTGATAGAAACAACAGTAGTTGAAGCATTTGGAAAGGGCGCCTATCAGGAATATCGGATTCCTGCGATCGTAGTGACTGAAAAAAAGACACTGCTGGTTGCCTATGAGTCCCGGATGGAAGCGGGTAATGACTGGGCAGAGGTGGATTTGACAGTAAGGAGAAGCCTGGATGGAGGGAAGCGCTTTGAACCGGCAATTTATCCGGCTAAAAAAATAAACTGCGGCCCCAAAGGCGATAAAGTTACATGGAGCAATCCTGTGCTTATTGCAGATCATGAGCTGATACATCTTCTGTTTCACCTGAATTATGAAAGAGCCTGGTATTGTTACAGTCTGGATGAAGGAAAGACATTCAGCGAACCTGTTGAGATCACGGATACCTTCCGGAATTTACCATGGGAGTGGAATGTCTGCGCATCAGGACCGGGCCATGGGATTGTTTCCTGTACGGGAAAGCTTGTAGTACCGGTCTGGCTTGCGCTTGGCAAAGTCCATAACGATAAGGAAAAGACGGGAAGGATAAAGGATCATTTTCCCTCTGCTGCCGGCTGTATTTACAGTGATGACAGAGGGAAACACTGGCAGGCAGGATTTATGACTCAGGGTATTGAGAATGCAAACGAAACTACGGTAGTAGAGCGAAGAGATGGAAGCTTTTTGTTTAATTTCAGAAATGAAAGATATGAAAAATGTCGGGTTCTGGGTATTGCTGATCCATATTTGTCCGGTCTGCGCAGGGTGTGGTCAGAAACTAAACTACCGGATCCCACCTGCTTTGGCAGTATGGTAAGAGCTGGTAAGTTTATTTGTTTTGTCAATTGCGCCAATGCGGATCCGGAATATCTTTATGCATCCAGGATTCATTTGACAGTATATCTGAGCCGGGATGAAGGGCTTACATGGGAGAGAGTAGAACTGGTGGATGAAAACGGCGGGTATGCCGATATAACAGCTGATGAAAATGGGCTGTATGTATTTTATGAAAAGGGGATTTCCGGAAAAGTCGATTCGTTGCAGTTGAAGAAATTTTTATGGTAGAAAACAAATTGGAGGAGGTACTGAAAATGAAGAAGAGAAGTATTTTGGCATTGCTGATGACTGTAGCTATGACTACGGGGGTATTGACAGGCTGTGGACAAAAAGCGCCGGAAGTACGGCAGGAAACTCAAAAGCAGGAAGAAAACATGCAGCAGTCTGCTAAAACAGATTCTACAGCGGCGGAAGAAAACAATGAGGGTGCGCCAACGATCGTAATATATAATAATTCGGGCGCATTTTCTGTGGCCGGGGCGGAAGCCGGAAGCGACACATCTGTTTATAAAGAGATGCAGGATTATATACTTGATCAGACTGGTGTTAAGGTAGAAATAATTATGCCGCCTTCCGATGGCGCGGCAGCAACGGAAAAACTGAATCTTCTGCTGGCCGGGGGCGATCAGATTGATGCATGGTGGGGCAGTTGGAACGATTATGCAAAGGATGGTATTATTTTGCCGTTGACGGATTATGTAAAAGCTCCGGAAGCCAAGGATTTATATGATTTGTGGGAACCCTGGGGAGCCTGGAGCGGTGTGACGGATAAAGACGGTACAATATGGGCAATCCCCAGAATGACGGATACAACGCCATATCAGGTATTTGTGCGTAATGACTGGCTGGATCTGGCAGGTATGGATATGCCGAAGACCTTTGATGAGTTGAATGCGTATTTATATAAAATTAAGGAGCTTGATCCTTATGGAAATGGAGAAACAATACCGTTGATCGTAGAAAAAGGAGGCTCTACGGATGTTCTTGATCGTGTGGAATCCGTCTTTTTAGGCGGTTATGTTAAAACCGGAAACGGCAAATGGCTGGATGAAACCGATAATAAGGTAAAACCTGAATGGATTGCAGACGGATATGTGGATTTTCTGAAGCAACTCAATCAATGGTATAAAGACGGCATTATCCATAAGGAAGGCTTTACAATGGACGTAGATACCATCAAACAACAGATTGCTAAGGGGGCGGTGGGAGCGTCCGCAATCTGGTATTCAAGAATAATGGTGAACGAACCTATTCTTCGAGAAAATCTGAAGGATTTTGACAGGAACAAACACAACTATGTATTCGGCATTAATGAATCCGGTATTACAGGACCTAACGGTAATCTGATCCAGACAAAGGCTCTGGGCGGTACCAGCGGCATGCTAATTAGTAGCAAATGCAAGTATCCTGAAGCAGTAATGAAGTTTGTGGAATGGTCTTTTGAATGGGAAAATTACACAAATGAAATGTATGGTCTGGAAGGAAAGTACTGGAAGTATAATCCGGAGGTAAAGGATGCTGAAAAAAATAAGGCTGTGCTCCCGATTGAAGGCGGTCCTACCTATGCCCGTGATTTCCTTGTTTCTCTTGGATTGCCGCTTGAGATTCAGACAACGGAATATGACGGGGATGGAATCCAGACAATGCAAAATCTTTGGCTGCAGGAACATCTGGATGATTTTGATGCGACAATAAATCCTGGTATTGAGAGCGGTATCAACTGGGATACGGTTGCCCTGGCTGAAAATATCCCCACCCTGAACGATCTGAATACCTTCAAGGACGAGGAACTTGTAAAATTCATAAATGGAACAAGAACCTTTGATACCTGGGATAAATTTATTGAAGAATGCTATCAGATGGGCCTTGAGGATTATATAAACGAATATACCAGACAGTTCAATGAATTGCACGGAAACTAATCTATGAAAACCTCTCTCTGTTAAGGGAAGCTTTTAACTAATAAAGCAGGCAGCTGGAAAACCGGCTGCCTGTATACGAGGAAGAATGCGTATGAAACATAATAAGAAACCCATATGGTATTATTTGAAGCGGGACCGGTTTATTTATCTGCTGATACTGCCGGGGCTGCTATGGTATATCATTTTCTGTTATCTGCCAATGTTTGGTATTGTTATTGCGTTTGAAGATTATAAGCCATTCTGGGGACTTGAAGGAATTTTTACCTCAGACTGGGTAGGACTGAAGCATTTCATTAAATTTTTTAAATCGGCATATTGTTTGAGATTAATAAAAAATACATTGCTGTTAAGTATCTATTCTCTGGTGTGGAGTTTTCCGCTATCAATTATTCTCGCTTTGCTTATCAATGAACTAAAGGGCAAATATTTTAAGAAAACAGTACAGACAGTATCCTATCTGCCGCATTTCCTGTCTGCCGTTATTGTCTGCGGCATGATACGAACCCTGACCACTGTGGACGGGGGATTGGTAAATGCAATTGTTGCGGCGTTTGGAGGGGAAGCAATTCCTTTTTTGGGACAGCCGGAATGGTTTAGAACAATTTACACGGTATCGGAGGTATGGCAGAGCATCGGATGGGAAAGTATTGTGTTTATTGCGGCAATGACCGGCATTGATAAGGAATTGTATGAAGCGGCAATGGTAGATGGCGCTGGCGTTATGCGACGTATGTGGAATATTACAATTCCGGGAATTATGCCGGTTATTACAATTATGCTGATTCTCAGAGTAGGCAGTATACTGAATCTTGGTTATGAGAAAGTTCTGCTTCTTTATTCACCTCAGGTTTATTCTACTGCAGATATCATTAGTACATATGTATATCGGGAAGGCGTGGTGAATCAAAATTATTCTTTTGCTGCCGCAGTCAATCTGTTTACTTCGTTGATCTCTCTTGTTCTTGTATTAGGAACAAATAAAATTACGAAGAAAATGGGACAGGAGGGGATCTGGTAATGAAAAAGAAATTTTCCGGAGAACATATTTTTCAGGCGGTAGATATAATTTTAATGTGTATTTTTATGTTTCTGATAATTATCCCTGTATTTACTGTCGTCATGACATCCTTTGTCAGTGAAGCGGAAATTGCCAGAAGGGGAACCTTTATCATTATTCCTGAGGATTTCGATTTCTCCGCCTATAAAATGCTGTTTGCCAGCGGAAAAAATATCCTGAGGGCATATGGCAATACATTATTTCGTGTTATTGTCGGAACTGCCCTGAATCTGCTGATTACGATATCTTTAGCATACGGTTTATCACGGAATAATTTAAAGGGACGTACCTTTCTGACCGCTTATGTGTTTTTCACAATGTTATTTTCAGGAGGCCTGATACCTACCTTCATTTTAGTAAAAGGGCTGGGGCTGATTGATTCCAGATGGGCAATGGTACTGCCTTGTATGGTAAATACGTGGAATTTACTTATTATGAGAAATTTCTTTTGTGCAATTCCTAAAAGTCTGGAGGAAGCGGCAGTAATCGACGGGGCCAACGATTTACAGATTTTGAGCAGGGTGGTGCTTCCCTTATCAAAGGCATCGATTGCTACAATAGGTCTTTTTTACGCGGTTAGTCATTGGAATGCATGGTTTGATGCAATGCTTTATATCAATAAGACTCCGTTACTTCCCATGCAGAACATTTTAAGAAACATTATAACAGCAGCTTCCAGTATAGGAGATTTGGGGGCAGAAGCATATAACTCCCTGGATGTGGTGCCGCCTTCTCAGTCTATCCGGGCTGCAACTATTGTAATCACAACGCTGCCTATTCTTGTGGTTTATCCGTTTGTACAGAAATACTTTGTAAAGGGGGTTATGGTCGGAGCGGTTAAAGGATAATTTTTTTATACAAGACTGATATGTTTTACTTAATTTAAGGAAAATATTAAAGTAATTTATGGAGAAAAAATGTTTCATTGGATTTGATGGGTATAGGGATGAGGTTTACCGCCTGATCCGTAAACGGACAATGCAGAATACTGAGTATTGGGATAAATTGGGGCAACTGGGCACTTTCCTGCAGGAATACAGCGGTAAAAGTACACGAAAACATTAGTAAGGCAGGTAAAGTTGCATGGAGGAAGAGATGACCAGTTATCTGGAGGACGTATGTACACAGGCGGTGGAGTTAAGAAATATGCTGGATTGGTATATAAAGACCGGAATGCTGAAGCAGATGAATAAATTGAGAGAAATCCCATTCAGAAAAGTAGTTTTCAGTGGCATGGGAAGTTCACATTATTGTGCTGCCAGCGCTGGTATTTATTTGAAACAGCACGGAGTAGAAAATCATGTTATTTCTACAGGAGAACTTCTTTACTAGTACAACGATCATTTAATAAGTACCACATTAAACAGACGCTGCATCAGCCTCTGATATTTCATTTATTTTATATTTCCAGTGGTAAACAACAGGTTCTTTGTTGAATTCATCAAAATACTGATAGATTCGTTCTACAAGTTCCTGTTTGGTTTTTACCCTGATACCGCGCAACATTTGTTTTGTCATTTTGCCAAAGAAGCTTTCTATCATATTTAGCCATGCTCCATGCTTTGGTGTAAATACAAATTCAAAACGTCCTTTGGGCATAGTTGACAGAAAACGTTTGGTTTCTTTTGATGTATGCGCTGAGTGGTTATCTAAAATAATTCTGATGGTGTCCTGTGATGGATATTTTTTGTCTAGTATTTTCAGAAATTCAATAAAATCAGAGCTTTTATGTGTATCACTTACTAATGGAATTGCTTCTCCTGTAAGCAAATTTTTGAATATAAGTTTTTGTAACTGTTGAAAGCCTTGGAAAGCCAGCTTCTTCCGCATGTTTCTGAATGTGTTTATGAAGCTTTGTTAATGTCCAAAGTTCCTGTGCATATCCTAATTCTACAGGCCATGACCAATATAACGGATGCTGTTTTGGCATCTACATTGAAGGAGCTGATGACAGTTGATGTTATTGGACGTATTAAATTAAACGAAATATCGACGATGACTGGATATAGCTTGATGGATAAAAGTATTTCTGTTGTGCCGATCCTGCAGAGTATTTGCAGATGGTCCGGCGCATACCATAAAGAGGATAGTAAAAACACATTATTGCAATGCCAAAAATGTGATTACATCTGAAAAACGATAAAATGGAGCAAGCAGGTATCCGTCACTGTGTTTGCTCCATTTTTTTCAGATAGCGCAGTGTGATGTTTGGTTGCGTCTACGGTGAAGTTTTGACCATGCAGATGATAAAAGGATAAATAAAGGACAATTCGAGCCGAGGAGATAAGCCATAGACTTGGGATCCAATTTTTTTGCCTCTTCGATAAAGTCCTGCAGAGCCTCTGGATAAGGGTTTCCTTCATCGAAGAATTCCTTCGGTGTTACGCCCAAATATTCACAGATGTAAAAGAAGGATCGCATGGCCGGAAGTGACTTTTTATTTTCGATGTTATTGATGTAGTTGTTGACTTGCCCCAACGACAATGACATGTCGCGTGCAGATACACCCTTTTGTGATCGCAATTTTGCCAGCCGTTCCGGGACAAAATCTTCATACATCGCCTTCACCTCCATTCTCTAATAGATTGTACCTCACACATGTGCTTTATTCGCAAAAACAAAAGGGGTGTTTACGTTGACCTGAAAAAATAAATCTACTATAATTAGGTAAAATGAAAAAATAGAACTATCGAACGAGGGAGATACAATAAAAGGAAAGACATGTTGTATTACCGGGCATAGGGATGTGCCTGATAAAGAGATTAACAGCATAAAGAAAGCTCTGCATCAGGAATTAAAAAAAGCAGTGGAGGACGGCTTCACTGTCTTTCTGTCTGGTTTTGCAGATGGTGTGGATCAATATTTTGCTGAGATTGTTTTGGAACTGCAGAAAGAAAACGGAACGTAAAACTGATTGCAGTGCTTCCATACCGTAGCCGTGTGGAAGGCTTGAATCGCAGGGTGCAAACAAGAGCTTTGCTGAGTGCCTGCACTGAGATTGTGGTAATTCAAGAGGAATATCAGCCCAACGTCTACTTGCAGCGCAATCGGTATTTGGTCGAGCATTCAGACCGCGTGATTGCTGTGTACGATGGGAGGGAGAAAGGCGGTATGGTGAAAACAATCCGTTTTGCACACCGTCTTCAGAAAGAGCTGCGTGAAATTCCAGTAGGATTAAACTTGGACAAAAAAAGGATAAATCTTGGATATGATCGTGTATAGTGGAAACGGAGTTGCAGTCTAATCCATGATAAGATGAAATTTTTAAGAGTTAATCTATAGGCAAATCACTAAGTGCGGGTTTGCAGATTATTAAAAGAGATATGGGAAAGAAGGGAAACCAGATATGCTTGATAAAATGCCAAATATGGACGATATGACCGCTTTAATTGGGCAGTCTTTATATGACGTGTGGCAAAAGCTATGCGCTGCGATTGATGAAAAGTACGATATGGACCGCATTTGGAACAGCGGCGGCAAGGCATGGACCTATGAATACAAATACCGCAGAGACGGAAAAACACTCTGCGCCCTATACGCAAGAGAGAACTGCGTTGGCTTTATGGTAATACTGGGAAAAGACGAGCGGGCGAAATTTGAATCCGGCCGTAGTGAGTATTCGGAAAGCGTCCAGAAGGTTTACGATGACTCAAAAACCTATCACGATGGAAAATGGCTGATGTTTGAGCCGGTTGATACATCTTTGTTTTCAGATTTCATGCGGCTATTAGCTATTAAGAGAAGTCCAAACAGGAAATAGAAGGTCGTGGAGGCGAAGATGGCAAAAAAGATAGACCCAAAACAAACAAAACGGGCAAAGGCTTTTGAATTATGGATGGATGCGCCGAATCCGATGGTGACATTCTTTAAGATCTTGGATGTTACGCCGCTGATCAAAATAAATAAGAAAAGGAAGCTGAAGTTTAATATGCTTCTTGACTATTGCATTGGCAAGGCGGCTTCAGGCGTAAAGGAGTTTTATATTCTCCCCGTCGGCCATGAACTGGTTCAGTACGATTCCATTGCCGTGAATACTATTGTGAAGAACAAAGAAGGAGAAGTCAGCTCCTGCGATATTCTCTTCACGGAAGATCTGGCGAAGTTCAATCAGGATTACCTGAGATACACCATGCAGGTTGCTGACAGCTGCGAGAACCGGGATCTGACGGACAGTATGGTGATTGGCACATCAGCAATCATAGATACAGAGATTGATGGAGCAGTCGGTATGAACAGCGGTATTTATAATAACCCATTTATCATTTGGGGCAGATACAAAAAGAAGCTGTTCAGGTACTATCTGACGATATCCTTTCAGTTTCACCATACGCAGATGGATGGTGCTCATGCGGGTAGGTTCTTAGCGAACCTGCAAAATGTAATTTATAAAATGAAATAGAGAAATAAAAAATTTCAAAATTTATCAGAAGGATTATAAAATGATAGGATTGATTTTGCGTTTTCTGGTGATACAAATATTTATATTGCAGGAGGATACGGTTTATTTAAAGAAGCTATAGTAAATGAATTTAATGTTGCTATCGATGAAACGTGTGGAGATGACATTAAATTTACAAGAACTATCTATACAAGAAAGAATTAGTCAGCTTCCAGTTATCGGGGAACTAAAGTCTTGACGGTAAAAGAAAAAGACGGCGAAAATGATTCAGGTTCTAATTTGGACAGGGATGAGATTTTCCGTGTGAATCTGGACGTTCACAAAGCGACTTTTCGCAAGCTGTTTGGTACGAACCCCAAACGGCCGGGAAAGGTTGAAACGGTCAGTATGCAGTATGATTTTTCTTCAACAGACTGTATTCTGCCACACCCGGTATATGTCTGGATGGGCTGGATATGTTCGCTGAGTCCATCGAAAAAAACATTTGGGGAACTGAAGCTGCTTATTCAGGAAACCTATGATTACGCAAGAGAGAAATGTGCAAAGAAAAAGCTTTCGTTTTTGTCGATAGCCAGACTGGAATTGCCACTACGGACCAAAACATTCCGTATGTGAGAACGGTGAATGCTTATTATGAGGATGGCTGTTTTTATATCATCACATACGCTGCGTCCAACAAGATGAAACAGATAGATCATAACCCCATAGTGGCGGTGGCCGGCGAATGGTTCACTGCGCATGGCAAAGGGATAAACCTCGGGTGGTTCTGTAAAAAGGAAAATCATGAAATGGCCCAAAAGCTGAGACAGGCATTCAGCGAATGGATTGATAACGGGCACAACAATTTTGACGATGAAAATACGATCATCTTATGTGTTCAATTAACAGAGCGAATTCTTTTCTCTCATGGCACGAGGTATGACATAGATTTCGCTGGAAACTGAAGCGAACTGAGAAGCTCAATCCTATTTTCTTTGCCTATGATGGCATGGAAATTATTGTGTGAACTGAAAAACGTAGATAGCAGAATTGAACAGGAGGTGTTTTTGTGACAGAGTTAGAAAAATGTATGGCTGGCGAATTATATAATTGCCATGATGAAATTTTTCTGCGATATAAGAAGCAGACAAAAGAGCTGCTTGACATTTATAACAAACTGACCTATGACCAGAAAGAAGAGAAAAAAGGGATTTTACATAAGCTGCTCGGTGGGATTGGAACAAACGTGTCGGTAGGGGCGCCATTCCTGTGCGATTATGGGTGTAATATTATTATCGGCAGCAATGTGTCGATCAATATGAACTGCTCCTTTATCGACTGTAATCAGATAAAAATCGGAAATAACGTCATGATTGCTTCCAATGTGCAGATTTATACGGCAACGCATCCCGTGGAACTGGCAGAACGCCTGACACCAGACTGGACCCCGGAGAGCGGAAAGCACTTTTGCCAGGTATATGCACTGCCCGTTGAGATCGGGGACGGGTGCTGGATCGGCGGTGGCGTCATCATACTCCCCGGGACTAAAATCGGGGCTGGCAGTGTGATTGGAGCAGGCAGCGTTGTTACCCGAGATATCCCGCCAAATTGTGTGGCGGTCGGAAATCCATGTAGAGTGATTCGCAGAATTAACGAGGAACCAAAACATGATTAAATTGGTGGCATTTGATTTGGATGGGACAATCGGAGATACGATACCAATGTGTATAAAGGCATTCAGACAGGCAGTATCCCACCATGAAAGGATTTAGCCGAAAAAATCAATTGTTTTCCCTTTGTGGGTTGAACTGCGGGCTTTGCCCCATGTTTTTGAATAAATATTGCTCCGGCTGCGGGGGCGGCGAGGGAAATCAGTCCTGTACTGCAGGCGGTACTCAGGCAAATTGAGAACAGAGCTGATTTGGATACACTGACGATCAAGGAAAAAAGCACTTTTGCCGCAGGACTGCTTCAGGAAGCGGCGGCAAAGAACAATATTGAATTGAAGTTGCGAAAGAAAAAGTGAGGACTTCAATACTGCAATCATTTAATAAAGTATTGAAAAGGATAGAGAATATAGATAAATGAACGTAATAAACGCCCCTTTGCAGAAAAATAAGTGATGTTCTGCAAAGGAAATCAGAAAATAATTATAGAGGTATGCTTGTAAATGGATAAATGGTTCACGATTGACCAGATTGATGAAGGTACATATATTATCAGCGAATACCGGCATTGGGAGGAGACGC
>OFMJ01001742.1_pt1 | contig 15208 bp, 8 predicted proteins | sample 1541801 | NCBI WGS metagenome assembly OFMJ01 (sample SAMN04209234, study PRJEB22552) | human gut metagenome | biome: gut; material: feces | host: Homo sapiens | place: USA: Oklahoma
GCCCGGCGTGTTTGCGCTCGGCGCATGGGAAAAAGGCCATCCTATGAATACGACACGCTAAGTCGGGAATGGTGAGAGATACCGATACGTATTATGAATACAAAACACCTATTTATAAATTTATTGCTTATGAAAACAATTTTACGAGGAATTAGTATGAGGTTGTCGCTCATCGCGATGGTCTTGTGTTTATGCGCCGCATGGCCGGGGCATGGACTGGCTTGGGGTATGGCCGGGTCGGCGAGCCTGGCGGGGATGACACCCGGGGCTCCGCAGAGCCAGGCGGAAGGGGAGGTACGGTTTACCAGTACTCTGGATCCTGTAGCTTATTGCTTTATCTACGAGTGGAATCCGGTGGCTACTTGGAGCTTAAATTTCAATATCGAGAACTTCACGAAAGGCATGGCTATACGTGTACAGCTGGTGAACACCGCTAATCCGGACGGGGTAGAGTTCCGCTTTGAGGATTCTGAGCCGGCGCAAACGTTAGACAATGGCGGCTTTTGGATACCAGACGAGAAGTTGACGGACTATGGATATAGCGTTGGGCTTCGTCTGCAAATGAATAGCTCGAAGGGGTGCGAGGCTGGCTATACCGTGAAAGTGTACAGCTCGCAAGACATAAGCACGGCTGCTTTGGCCTCTACCGGGCAGACGATACGGTTTATGCTGAGTGATAAGGCTCCTGCTATGGGGGAGTTGTCGCGTACATCCGGCGATCTGAACGAGGATATCCCTTTTGCGATCAACGTGACGAAGGCGGGTTTCCTGCAGGGGCAACACGCTAAGATGAAGATTTATCTGAATGGCCCTTCTGAAGGCTTGACCCTTTCCGGGCAGAACCTAAGTAAAGAGACAGGTCTATATAATGAGCCCATATACGTATTAGATATCCCTTCCTTCTCCGCTACGCAATTCACGTTGATGGCTCACGCCACGGAGGAATGGAACGGAACGGTTCAAGTGGATATTTGTGATGCGGACGGCAATAGGGTAGGGTATGGTAGCCAAGCACCGTTCGCTTTCCCAACCAATAACTCGCAGGACGATATAGCCGCCTTGAAAGCGATCGCCGAGGCCAATCCGCTGAACTCGGACTTGCAGAACTTCATCTCCAGCAAGGATTACTTGAAAGACCGGACGCAGAGCGATGGCTACAACGTGGGCGTGACGTGGAACGCCGAGTCCCCGAGCCGGGTGAAAAGCTTCTTTATAAAGGATTATAGAACACATACGGTATCTGACATGAAGGATATAGGCTCGTTGAGTGGATTGGAAGACTTACGGTTGACTGGCACTCGGTTGAAATCTCTTGATCTGTCTGCTTTGACAAAGCTAAGGCAACTGAATATGGATGATAACGATTCGCTTACATGGTTCACGGTGAAGCTCCCGAGTCCATTACCTGAGTATTTCAATCTTTATGGTTCTACTAGGGTCATAGCCGGTACGCCAGTAGACGATTATAACGCTTATGCCGCGAAGGGCGAGGAGATCGATCTATCCGCTTACGCTACGGTGGGTGGCGTGAAATCGATCTACACTTGGTTCCTTAACGATCGAACTACTGGTAAACGGACGGAAGCGACCATGCCGATGGTCTCTGGCAAGGAGGGGGCTTTCGTGTTTAGCGGAAAGCCGGGCGAATATTATATATGTGAGATTACGAACTCGAATTACGACAATTGGCGTATGTATACGCCCCAGATCAAGGTAGCCCGTAACTCGGACAGCTACTCCCCCGCGGACATCGCCGGATTGAAGAAGCTGGCTACCGATAACCCGAATATCACCCAATTGCAGGAGTTCGTGGAAAGCAAGGGCTGGGAGCGCGAGAATTGGAACTCATATCAAGACGTGATCCGTACGGACTGGAACACCGACGAGGTCGGTCGCTTAACGCATCTGGCGATTGAGTTAGATTGGAACTCTAAGGATACGATCTCTCAATTAGACTTGAGCGCCTTCACTGAGTTGAAGTATTTCGAGTGCGAGGAATTTATGAATATAGAGAAGCTGGACGTATCGAAAAATACGAAACTGGAGCACTTGCATATATATAGCAGGAACTTTGCTTCACTTGACCTGTCCAAATGCCCGGAACTGCAATATTTTAGATTTGGAACATTATACATAGGCGAGGGAAGTTACCAGAACACGAAGCTAGCGACACTGAATCTTACCGGTTGTTCGAAGCTGACGGAGCTTTACCTTGAGCATTCGCCCTTGGCTTCGCTGGATATCTCATCCTTCAAGCAATTGAGCCGTCTGGAGATCGAGTACTGCCCGAACTTGAAGTTGCAAGGTTTCGATAAGGCTACGAGCTTGACCTATTTGGCCTTGCCGCATACAGAACAGTTCGCAGATCTGGTAAAGAACCTGCCGGCGTTTATCCGTCATCTATATCTGCAAAATACGGAGTATGAGCTTCCTTCCTCACAAGTAGGGAAGAATTTGGAGTCGTTGGGATTGCCGGGATACGTGGAGAGTCTCGATCTGGCTCAGTACCCGAACTTGAGTAACTTGAATGCGGATGGATCTCTTTTGAGATATTCTACGGTGAAGAACTACCGGCAGATAAATTATGAGGGTTGGGGACGCATAACGCTTACTTCCCCCTCTCATCCGGGAGATCCATACTGGTTCGAGAACGGCGATACGATCGATCTCTCCTCGGAGGCCGTGATCGATGGCATAGAGACCGTATTCCTATGGGTAAACGCCAAATATAGGACAGAGGAGAAAGAGGCATTGAAGCCGGTGCCAAACCGTCCGGGCGTATTTGTGCTGAACAGCAAGGAGGAAAAGTATGGAGACTACTATTGTAAGCTGATGAACCCGAAGTTCTGTGAAATCACGGAGATCAATGTACGTTCCGGTTGGCAGATCGAGACCTCACGTATCCATGTGGAGACCACCGTCCCCCAAGTATTCGCCGAGAGCGACGTGGCTACCTTGGCACGTATCGTAGACGCTTCCAACAACAAGGCATTGAGCGAGTGGTGGAGCAGCGACGCATGGAAGACAAACGAGGGCTCACTGTATGCGCAAGCCGTTTGGAACGACGAGAACCCGCGCCGCTTGATACATTTATATATGTATGAGATGGGCGAAAGCTTTACGAAGAAGGTAGATCTCGCTGCCTTGGATAAGCTGGAGATCTTGTCGTTGACAGGCAATAGGGTGGAGGAACTGACCTTGCCGAAGAACAATACGGTATTGCGTTCTTTGATGCTGGGTGGAAACTATTCTTTGAAATCTTTGATCGTATCCGAGTATCCATCGCTGGAGTATCTGGATGTGTCTAGTACGGACTTGACGGCTCTCGACTTGTCTAAGAACAAAAACTTGAAGGAGTTGTTCTTGAATTGGACGATGCTTGACGGGGTAGAGAACAGCGCTTCGGCTTCGGGCCTTGCCGCTCAATTAACCGCATATGGCTTGCCTATACCCACTACCCGGATCGATTTGGCGGACTTCCCGGCCTTGATGTCTTTCAATGCCGATGGTTCGTGCTTGGAGTTCGCTAACGTGGAGAACCCGCGGCAATTGGAGGCTGCCTTCGGTGTTGTTAGGTTGCCGGTAGGTGAGGTTCGTCCGGGAGGTTTCGTGGCTTATGGGGAGACAATCGATCTTTCCTCACAAAAGATGGTAGGTACATCCGCCTCTCGCTTTACTTGGGTATTCGACGGCGATACGATCGACCATACGGACAGCCGCTATACGATTACCGAAGACTTGACCCCGAATTATCAAATTGCTGGTCTTGTAACCAATCCATTATTCCCCGGCTGGACGGTTCAGTACGATGCGTGGGTTTACACCTGCGATGGCGATGCGAACCTCGACATGCTGGTAAACGTACAAGACGTGACCGCTACCGTAAGCTACATCTTGCGGGACAAGGATAACATGATCCCCAACTTCGGTTTTGCCGAGGCGGATGTGAACTATAATAATAATGTAGAGATCGCTGACGTAATCGGTATCGTCAACCTCATCCACGGCAAGCCGGTTACCAAGGCCAGTGCACTGCGTTCTGAGGCCGAGGTTCCCGTACAAATGGAGCTCGACGCTGATAACTTCTTGACGATGAATAGCCAAGTGCCGGTAGCCGGTATCTATCTGGAGTTGGTGGGAGCTATCGACGAGATCCCGTTATTGGGCGACGCCGCCAAGTTCATGCAGGCTTCCAGCTTGAACGGAGATACCTTGCGTGTGATAGCTTATAGCTTGGATGGCCGCACGATTCCTTCGGGCAAGAGCCGTATCCTGCGTATGCCGGCGGGCGTTACCTTGGTAGGAGCCTCCTTCTCCGACGCGAAGGCCAACAGCTTGAGGTCTGGTGGCGATGCGATCGTGACTTCCAACGCCCCGATCGAGGCGATCAGCCAATTGGCAGCCGTGTCCAACTATCCGAACCCGTTCCGTGGCAGCACGACCTTCCGTTATCAGTTGACGGAGGCGGCCGAATCCGTGACGATCCACGTATTCTCTGCGAATGGCGCTTTGGCCGCGGTATTGAACGGTCTGCCCGGCGAGGTGGGCGATAACCAATATTCGGCCACGCTAACCTTACCGGCGGGCGTTTACTACTATCGTTTGACGGCAAAGACAGGCCATGGTGTGAAGGCAAGTAATACTAACATCTTTATCTGTAAGTAAATTATGAAAGTGAATCATATAAAACAATTATTCGTAGCCCTCTTCCTGCTGTTATCGGCGGGAACGGCTACCGCCGCCCAGTGGAAATTGGCGAAGACGAACCTGAACGCCGCTGGCAGTAAGGATACGCTCACGCTGGAGGTATCCGGCAATTCCTTTAGTTTTTCCTCCTTCCAGGTGGATTTCACCTTGTCCGAGGGTATCTTGCTAGATGGAACCCCGATCCTCGGCGAGTTGGCAAATGATCATGCCCTTACGTGGAGTACGCAAAGTGACGGCAGCTTCCGTTGCGTAGTATACAGCCCGAAGAACACCGTGATGAAAGCCCCGGAAGGCACCGTACTCCGTATCCCGGTAGTGCTGGCGGCCTCTTTTGATGGAGGGACGTTCACGGCGAAGAACGGACTCTTGTCTAACAAGGCCTCCAATGGGCAGTCGGTGACGGACTTGAGTGGGGCGACCCTTACAGCGTATAAGGAAAGAGCCCATCTGGTGGTGAACGTATCGGGCCAAGAGCAAGTGGTCAACCCGGCTATAGCCGCTGGATTGAGCTATACGACCATCCCGGAGGGTAAGACGCTTACGGTCGCTTATTTTAAGGATGATTCTTGTAAAATAGCGGCTACCGACAATGACCGCAAGAAAGAGGGTATCCTGTATGTCAAGCTATCCTATGCGGGTGACACTGACTACGCTGAGTTCGAGGAGGTCTATGTCATGAGTCTGACGAGCAAGATCGCTATTGACGCAAGTAAAATCACGAAGCCGCAAGCGACAGGTATCAAGGAGGGGCAATTGCTTTCAACCTCTTTACTGTCCGGTGGTAGCGTAAAGGATGAAGATGGATATACGATTGCCGGTACCTTCGTTTGGACGAACGGGAATGCGGTGATGCCGGCCGGGAAGCAAAGCTGTTCCGTCACTTTCTATCCGGATAACTCCTCTTATTACAATACAGCGGAGGTGTCCGTGGAGGTTGAGGTAACCCCTACGTATCTAGTCACCGCTACAGGGACAACAGGAGGTACCGTAAACGTATTGGGCAAGACCGAGGATGACGTGTACGTGAAGGGCCAAGAGATCTCCTTGGTAGCCCTGCCTCTGCCCAATTATAAGTTCGATAGTTGGTCGGTAACGGGTGCGAGCGAGACTTTGCCGGCGAATGATTCCATCTCTGTTAAGGCGGATAATAATAAGACCTATACGGCGAACTTCTCCCCGATCATGCATACGGTATCGATCGAGACGGCAGGCAACGGCAGTCTCTCTGTTAAGGCGGAAGATGCGGAGATTGCGTCTGGAGCTTCCCTGCGACAAGGTACGGTCTTGCAAATCGTGGCTACCCCGGACGTGAGCTCCCAGTTGAAATCATTGACTATAAACGGAGACTCGCTAAAGGGTAATAAGGTGACGCTAACAGGGGATTTGACGGTCAAAGCCGAATTTGGGCAAAAAGCGGGGGCACTTGTCACCATCAAAGATGTGGCGAACGGTTCTATCTTATTATATAAGGAAAATGGCAGTTTGATTGCTTCCGGCTCAACAGTTCCAATTGGTGATAAGGTGCGTGTGGTTGATCTTCCAGATGCCGGATATAGCTTGGGTGGCAGTGGTGTCACCTTATCAGGCGTGACCGGTTCTACTACGACGAACTTGTGGACCGTGACAGGCGATGTTACGGCTTCAGCTACTTTCGGTCCGAAGCCATATAATGTAGTAGCTTCTGCCGTAAGCAGCAATCCGAATGAGACTACCACCGGAAAGATTACCTTAGATAAATCCGGTGAGCAGTTTTATGGCACGGAAGTGCGTATAACCGGTATCGAAAAGAACGGAGCGAGACTGCTTTCCATCTTGGCGAACGGTAAGGAAATATCTCAAAATGATGTTTTGACCGTAACTGGCGACTTGACCGTGACAGCCGTATTCGACCATCTGGTGCCGATCAAGAGGGAATACATCTTTTGTCCGTATCAAGAATACTACTATAGTGGCGTATCCCGCCCCTTCATACCATTTGCTTCGCAGACCTATGCGGGCTTCTCATTCAATGTATCGTATATAGCCTCGGATAATAAAGAAGTTGGGAAAGCTATTGATGCTGGCAAGTATACGGTCGTGTTGAGGCGTGCTGAAGATGGTTTATATGAGGAATTTTATGAGAAGTATCCGGACCCAGAGCATCCGAATGAAGGGGAAGTAGGCTTGACAATTAAGAAGTCTAAGATTGCGGTAATGAAAGCACCCGAGGGTAATGGAAACCCGACAACCCGTCCAGCAGAAGGTACTGAGGTGAGTATTAATGTCGATCCTACTTATAATGTTTCCGGCGTGACAAAATACGTGATTAAGCCTAAGAGTGATGCGGCTAAGAAGAATTACGAAGGCACGGTTTACTATTATTCTACAAATGCCCCGGTAGAATTATCCTTTGGCACGTCCATCTGGCGTTCAGCGGAAGAGCCGAAAGGCTACGTGCATGTCACCAATGGCGGTATGTCATATCCTGAGACAGATGGAAAGGTCTCTATTCCGGCAGGTATAGAGGTGATGTTGGAGGCCGTGCCTCTTAAAGGCTATAAATTCTCCCATTGGAAAGATAACGGCGATACCAATCCTCAAAGAGAATATGTGGTAGAGAAAGGTGTTAGTGGTGTTGAACCTGTATTTGTCGGCAAGGATAATCTAGAGTTCAAGTTAGCCCAAACCTCTTCCGTATATAATGGTGCAGCGCAAACCGTATCCGTGACAGGTACGGGCAACGAGGCTTGCCAGATCACGTTCTTCTTTGATGAGGCCTGCACGCAACCGGCTGTCTTGAAGAATGCGGGTGATTATTATGTACGTATTTATCGTCCGGCTGATGCGGAGTATAATGAATATAAGACGGAAAAAGGATTGCGTTATACGATAGAGCAAGCTGAACTAGCAGAATCGAAGGTTACATGGCCTGCGGCTTCCGGTATCTTGTCCGGCCAAAAACTATCCGAGTCTGTTTTACAAGGCGGGCATGCGGGTATCGTTGCCGGAACATTCGCTTGGAGCAAACCGGAAACAGCGCCTACGTCCACCGGTCAGCAAGAGGTTACTTTTACGCCGACCGATCCGAATTATAAGCCGGTTAGTAGCAAGATAGAGGTGAAGGTTGTTTCCGCTACATCCTCTCCTACCACGGATCCGGAAACACCGGTCACCCCTGTAGACCCCGTAGATCCGGAGAACCCGGATAAACCGGATCAACCGGATACGCCAACCGGCATCGAGTCCATCGAGGAAGGCATGAGCCTGTATACGGCCAATCAATCTATCTTCGTGAATATGCCTCAGCAGGTAGCCTTGAAGGTAGTCGATGTGTCCGGCATCGTTCTTTACGAAGGTTCGATTCTTGGCAAGGCTGAGATCCCGGTAGGGCATGCCGGAGTCTACTTCGTCCGCTGCGAGGCCTTCGGCGATTCGTTCGTACGGAAAGTCGTGGTTCGCTGATTCTGCCAATGCCCATCGTAAGGTGCTTATGATGGGCATTGTAAACATCTTATACTGCCCATCGTAACAACCTTACGATGGGCAGTGTTATTTCGTAAGGTATACGATCGTTTGGCTTACGGTTTATAATAAATAATAAGTAAAAAACTTCGAATTATATTTGCTGGTCTCGAAAAAGGCTGTATCTTTGCAACGTTGAAACAAAAACAATAAAGACAAGAACAATGACACGCAACTTGCAAAATAGTCTCATTATTTCTCTAAACATTATTCTACTCTGGGAACGGGATAGGAAGTGAGACTGTATGCTTTGCGAGCATTACGATAGATGAAAGAGCCTTTCTCACTTCCTTGTGAGAGAGGCTTTTTTAGTTAGTATAGGATATTAGTAAATTAAGAATATAAGATTATGTCAGACAGATTATTTATTTTCGACACCACCTTACGTGATGGTGAACAGGTTCCGGGATGCCAGTTGAATACAGTGGAAAAGATTCAAGTAGCTAAGGCGTTGGAACAGCTAGGTGTTGATGTGATCGAGGCTGGTTTCCCTGTCTCCAGTCCCGGGGATTTTAAGAGTGTGGTTGAGATCTCAAAGGCCGTGACTTGGCCGACCATCTGTGCCTTGACCCGTGCGGTGGAGAAAGATATCGACGTGGCAGCCGAGGCGTTGAAATTCGCTAAGCGAGGACGTATTCATACGGGTATCGGTACTTCTGATTCTCATATCAAATACAAGTTTAACTCCACGAGAGAGGAGATTATAGAGCGTGCGATCGCCGCCACGAAATACGCTAAAAAGTACGTGGAGGACGTAGAATTCTACTGTGAGGATGCCGGGCGTACGGATAATGAATATCTAGCCCGTGTCGTGGAGGCCGTGATCAAGGCCGGGGCTACCGTAGTGAATATCCCGGATACGACAGGATATTGCTTGCCGGATGAGTACGGGGCGAAGATTAAGTATCTGATGGAACATGTGGATGGCGTACATAACGCGATCTTGTCCACCCATTGCCATAATGACTTGGGCATGGCTACCGCGAATACCGTACAAGGCGTGTTGAACGGAGCCCGTCAGGTGGAGGTAACCATAAACGGCATCGGTGAGCGTGCGGGTAACACGTCATTGGAAGAAGTTGCCATGGTTTTCAAGAGCCATAAAGAACGTGATATCATCACCAATATCACGACGAATAAGATCTATAGTACGAGCCGTATGGTTTCTAGCTTGATGAATATGCCGGTACAACCGAATAAGGCTATTGTCGGACGTAATGCGTTCGCTCACTCCTCCGGTATCCACCAAGATGGCGTTTTGAAGAATGCGCAAACCTACGAGATCATCGATCCGAAGGATGTGGGTATCGATGATAACGCGATCGTATTGACTGCTCGTAGCGGTCGTGCGGCGTTGAAGCATCGCTTGCATGTTTTAGGTGTGGATCTGGAGCAGGAGAAATTGGACAAGGTGTATGATGAGTTCTTGAAACTGGCCGATCGTAAGAAAGATATTAATGATGATGATGTTTTGATGTTGGTCGGAAAGGATCGCACGGCCACCCACCGTATTAAATTGGAATATTTACAGGTAACTAGTGGCGTTGGAGTACAATCAGTCGCAAGTATTTGTTTAAATTTGTCGGGAGTAAGAAAATACGAGGCCGCGGCTGGTAACGGTCCGGTTGACGCAGGCATCAAGGCGGTGAAAAAAGCGATTAGTAATAGTGACATGACGATTCAGGAATTCTTGATTCAAGCCATTAATAAAGGTAGCGATGATACGGGCAAGGTACATATGCAGGTAGAGTATAACGGGGCTACCTATTATGGGTTCTCCGCGAATACCGATATTATCGCCGCTTCCGTGGAGGCTTTCGTGGACGCCATCAATAAGTTTATAGTAGACTAAAAATAGACAAGACAATGAGCAAGACATTATTTGAGAAAATCTGGGACAAACACGTGGTGGACACGTTGCCCGACGGAACCATACAATTGTATATCGACCGTCTGTATTGTCATGAGGTGACTAGCCCGCAGGCTTTCGCCGGATTACGTGCACGTGGATTGAAGCCCTTCCGTCCCGCGCAAATCACTTGTATGCCGGACCACAATATCCCGACATTGAACCAAGATAAGCCTATCGAGGACCCTATATCCAAGAATCAAGTGGATACCTTGGAAGAGAATGCGAAGTATTTCGGCTTGACGTATTACGGTCTTCAACATCCGAAGAATGGTATCATCCATGTGGTAGGTCCGGAGACAGGCTTGACGCAGCCGGGTATGACGATCGTTTGTGGCGACTCCCATACTTCTACGCACGGTGCCATGGGCGCTATCGCCTTCGGTATCGGTACGAGCGAGGTGGAGATGACCTTGGCTACCCAATGTATCATGCAGCGTAAGCCGAAAACGATGCGTATCACGATCGATGGCGTACGCAAACCGGGCGTTACGGCGAAGGACTTTGCCTTATACATTATTAGTAAGATGAGTACCAGCGGTGCTACGGGCTATTTCGTAGAGTACGCTGGCGAGGCGATTCGTAATACGACCATGGAGGAACGTCTGACGATCTGTAACCTTTCGATCGAGATGGGTGCCCGTGGCGGTATGATCGCTCCGGATGATGTTACTTTCGATTATTTGAAAGACCGTGAGTTTGCCCCGAGAGGCGAGGAATGGGAGCGGAAGGTGAGCGAGTGGCGTCAGCTGTATAGTGATCCGGACGCTAAGTTCGATAAGGAGATCGTTTTCCACGCCGAGGATATCGACCCGATGGTTACGTACGGTACGAACCCGGGCATGGGTATGAGTATCAGCAAAGATATCCCCTCCTTAGAAAGCGTGCCCGAGGCAGGCCGTATCTCTTATAAGAAGTCTTTGGATTATATGGGCTTCAAGGCAGGCGAGTCTATGTTGGGTAAGAAAGTGGATTATGTCTTTTTAGGTAGCTGTACGAATGGCCGTATCGAGGATTTCCGTGCTTTCGCCTCTTTGGTGAAAGGAAAGAAGAAAGCGGATGATGTAACGGTTTGGCTGGTTCCCGGCAGTTGGCAGGTAGAACGGGAGATTCGTGCCGAGGGGATCGACAAGGTTTTGGCCGAGGCCGGCTTCGTCCTTCGTCAACCGGGATGTTCCGCTTGTCTGGCGATGAATGAGGATAAGGTTCCGGCGGGTAAATATGCGGTCTCCACTTCCAACCGTAATTTCGAGGGCCGCCAAGGACCGGGTGCTCGCACCATCTTGGCGGGGCCGCTTGTGGCCGCCGCCGCCGCTGTGACAGGTAAGATCACGGACCCGAGAGAACTGATGTAAAGACTAATCTAATAAAGTAGCATAAGATGAAAACAAAATTCAATATAATCACAAGCACTTGCGTGCCTCTTCCTTTAGAGAACGTGGATACCGACCAGATTATCCCAGCGCGCTTTCTGAAAGCGACTACCAAGGAAGGGTTCGGCGAGAACTTATTCCGGGATTGGCGATATGATAAGGAAGGTAATAAGATCGAATCATTCGTCTTGAACGATCCTACGTATAGCGGAAAGATATTGGTAGCGGGAAAGAACTTCGGTTCCGGTTCCAGCCGTGAGCATGCGGCTTGGGCGATCGCCGATTACGGTTTCCGTGTCGTGGTCTCCAGTTTCTTCGCCGATATCCATAAAAACAACGAGTTGAACAACTTCGTGCTGCCGGTTGTTGTGACTGAAGAGTTCCTCGCTGAATTGTTCGATTCGATTTACAAGGACCCGAAAACTGAGGTCGAGGTAAATCTACCGGAGCAAACGATCACGAACAAGGCTACGGGCAAAAGCGAGCATTTCGAGATCAACGCCTATAAAAAGGATTGCCTGATCAACGGATTGGACGATATCGACTATTTACTGGCAAATAAATCAAAGATAGAAGCCTTCGAGGCAGCACGCTGATTATGATAGAAATAATGGATACAACCCTCAGAGATGGGGAGCAAACTTCGGGCGTCTCCTTCGCCGCTCACGAGAAGCTTAGCATAGCGCAAGTGCTGCTGAGCGACTTAGGCGTGAACCGGGTGGAGATCGCCTCCGCCCGTGTGTCGGACGGAGAGTTTGAGGCCGTGAAGCGTGTAGCCGCTTGGGCCGCCCGTTCCGGAAACCTAGACAAATTGGAGGTCTTGGGTTTCGTGGATGGTACGGTCTCTCTCGACTGGATTGAATCCGCAGGTTGCCGTGTCGTGAACTTGCTTTGCAAGGGCTCTTATAAGCATGTCACCGAACAGCTTCGAAAGACTCCCGAGCAACACGTTGACGATATTCGTACGGTCGTATTGGAAGCGGCGAAACGGAAGATCGACGTGAATATCTATTTGGAGGACTGGTCGAACGGTATTAAGCATTCCCCAGATTACGTATTCTTGGTAATCGATGCGTTGAAAGGACTTCCGATCTGCCGTTTCATGCTCCCGGATACCTTGGGAGTCTTGAATCCCGGAAATACCTACGAGTATTGCAAGATGATGGTGGACCGCTACCCGGATTTACGGTTTGACTTCCACGCGCATAACGACTATGATCTTGCCGTAGCGAATGTATATTCCGCCATCCGTGCGGGTATCAAGGGAATCCATACGACCGTGAACGGTTTGGGAGAGCGTGCGGGTAACGCTCCTTTGAGTAGCGTACTTGCCGTTATCAAGGACCAGTTGGGAGAGGAGACGAGCTTGAGGGAGGAAAAGATAAACAAGGCTAGCCGTTTGGTTGAGACCTACTCCGGGGTGCATATCCCGTCCAATAAGCCGATCATTGGAGAGCATGTGTTTACGCAGTGCGCCGGTGTTCACGCAGACGGTGATAGCAAGAATAACTTGTATTGCAACGACTTGCTTCCTGAACGTTTCGGACGGGTTCGCGAGTACGCCTTGGGCAAGACCTCCGGAAAAGCGAATATCCGCAAGAATCTGGAAGCGCTCGGTATCGACATGGATGAGGGCTCGATGCGTAAGGTTACGGAACGGATCATTGAGTTAGGGGATAAGAAAGAAATGGTTACCCCGGAGGATCTTCCTTATATTATCAGCGATGTGCTTCATCATGATAATGCGCTGGAGGATCAGAAAATCCGGATCTTGAACTATTCCTTATCCTTGGCCCAAGGGTTGAAACCGGTGGCTACCTTGAAGATCGAGATCAATGGCGAGGCTTACGAGGAATCGGCTTCCGGTGATGGACAATACGACGCTTTCGTTCGTGCCTTACGCCGGATTTATTCCCGTTTGAACCGCCCGTTCCCGATGTTGACGAACTATTCGGTATCCATCCCGCCGGGAGGACGTACGGATGCGTTCGTGCAGACGGTTATCAGCTGGAATTATGCCGGGGTCGATTTCAAGACTCGTGGTCTGGACGCTGATCAGACCGAGGCGGCGATCAAGGCGACATTGAAGATGCTGAACAAGATAGAGGATTAATAATTAAAAAGGTAAAGGGTATGAAAAAGTTGACTATCGCGCTTGTAGCGCACGACAATCGTAAGGCGGAAATGGTAGAATGGGCGGTACATAACGCTGAGTTCTTGTCTCACCACCATATTGTTTGTACGGGTACGACCGGAAATTTGGTTCGTAAAGCTCTCGAGGAAAAAGGGGTGAATGCGGATATTGCTTGCATGCATTCCGGTCCGATGGGAGGCGATGCTGAGATTGCCGCTATGGTTGTCCGTAAGGAGATCGATTTGGCGGTCTTTTTGATAGACGACTTGAATCCGCAACCGCACGAGGCCGACATCCAGATGTTGCTTCGCCAGTGCCGTGTTCATAACGTACCTATCGCTTGTAACCGTTATAGCGCCGACTTGATGATTACAAGTTCCCTGTGGGATGATGACACGTATTTCCCCACGGAGCCTAAGTATGTACATTTTAACAGAGAATAATAACAAACATTTACGATGAAACTGAATATAGCAGTACTTCCCGGAGACGGGATCGGACCAGAGATTTCCGTGCAAGGCGTGGAAGTAATGAGTGCCGTTTGTGAGAAATTTGGACATGAGGTTCACTATGAGTATGCCCTTTGTGGCGCTGACGCGATCGATAAGGTAGGCGATCCTTTCCCGGAGGAGACCTATCGGATTTGTAAGGATGCCGACGCTGTTCTTTTCTCGGCTGTGGGCGATCCTAAGTTTGATAATGATCCGACAGCGAAAGTACGCCCGGAGCAAGGTCTTTTGGCGATGCGTAAGAAGTTGGGCCTGTTCGCTAATATCCGTCCGGTGCAGACCTTCAAATGCCTATTGCATAAATCGCCGTTGCGTGCCGAATTGGTGGATGGTGCGGATTTCTTATGTATCCGTGAGTTGACCGGTGGTATGTATTTCGGTGAGAAATATCAAGACAACGATAAGGCATACGATACGAATATGTATACCCGCCCGGAAATCGAGCGTATCTTGAAAGTGGGCTTCGAGTATGCGATGAAACGGAATAAGCACCTGACGGTTGTTGACAAGGCGAACGTACTTGCCTCTTCCCGTCTATGGCGCCAGATCGCTCAAGAGATGGCTCCTAGCTATCCGGAAGTAACGACAGACTATATGTATGTGGACAACGCCGCTATGCGTATGATCCAAGAGCCGAAATTCTTCGATGTAATGGTAACCGAGAATACGTTTGGTGATATCTTGACGGACGAGGGTTCTTGCATCAGCGGCTCTATGGGCTTGCTGCCTTCCGCTTCTACCGGAGAGAGCACACCGGTTTTCGAGCCGATTCATGGCTCTTGGCCGCAGGCGAAAGGGCTGAATATAGCGAATCCTTTGGCGCAAATCCTTTCGGTAGCGATGTTATTCGAGTATTTCGACCTCAAAGAAGAGGGCGCCTTGATCCGTGAGGCCGTAGACGCTTCCCTCGACGCGAATGTCCGTACGCCGGAAATCCAAGTGGAAGGTGGAGCGAAATATGGAACGAAAGAAGTGGGTAGTTGGATTGTCAATTATATCACGGAAAAGTAGTATAAATAGGCCGATTTCGCACCAGTAGTGGCGCAGGCTCACACGTATAGTGGCATCGGCTCAC